>TARA_B100001113_G_scaffold352940_1_pt1 | contig 36244 bp, 47 predicted proteins | sample TARA_B100001113 | Tara Oceans TARA_B100001113 (sample SAMEA2622402) | marine metagenome | biome: marine biome (ENVO:00000447); feature: deep chlorophyll maximum layer (ENVO:xxxxxxxx); material: "saline water (ENVO:00002010), including plankton (ENVO:xxxxxxxx)" | depth 50 m | reverse complement strand
TTTTTTTAGATTAAAAAAATAAACTATATAAATACTAATATGGCAACATTAACTTCAAATCCAAACTTTCTTAGCCCTGTAGGCTTTCAATTCAAGATAGATACCCAAGAGTTTCCTAACTTAGAATATTTTGCTACGGCATGTACAATGCCTGGGTTTAATTTAACCTCAGTAGATACACCATTTCGTGGCGTAAATCTTGCTATGACAGGAGATAGGCTTACATTTGATGAATTAGCATTGAGAGTAAATGTAACAGAAAACCTAGAAAATTATGTAGAGACATTTAACTGGATGCACAGATTAATTAATAGTAATCAAAAAGAAGAAAATTTAAAGTATGATGCCACACTTCTGATACTATCATCACATAATAATGTATCAAAAGAAATCAAGTTTAATGGCGTATTTCCAACTGCGTTATCCGCTATAGAATTTGATACACAAGCAGAAACTGTAGACTATGTGCAGGCAGATATAACATTTGGATTTACCAACTTTGAAATAAATTAAGGGTTTACATTTACCTTAAAATGTGATATAATATACATATTATGAATAATCTCGAAACTATACTAGAAATGTGGAAAAAGGATTCAGAAATAGATGAAATGAATCTAGATGAAACCTCTCGGCAGTCAGCCAAACTCCATGGAAAATATTTGGAACTATTAAGTGTTAATAGGTTAAAGCTTAAAAAGGCTAACCTAGATTTTAAAGTATTACTAAAAGATAAATGGTTACACTATAATGGTAAAATGTCACAAGAAGATATAGATAAACATAATTGGGATTATGACCCATTAAATGGACTTACTATATTAAAGGGTGATATGGATAAATTTTATGATGCCGATTCCGATATACAAGAACACCAAGCAAAAATACAATATTTAGAAGAACTGTGTGATACTCTCAAAGAAATACTAGAGAATATAAAATGGCGACATCAGAATATAAAGAATATGATTGAATGGAGAAAGTTCACTAGTGGTATATAAATTTCACGACCATAAATTTGATAACATGGGTAAATACTATGCTGTTATCCGTGAGGCTATGGATAATTTAGGCCATAGTGAAGTTTTTGAACCATACTCAGCTGATATAAATTTTTATAATCATATACATTCTTTTGGCGACCATCGTATAATAGTTAAACCAACTGCACCCACAGCTAAACACTTTGCATTAGATTTACATGGATATGCTAATACATCTGAAATAGCTTATAAAAAGCCAAAAATATATCTCAACCAATGGAATGAGTGGGGTGTAATAACAGATTTAATAAAAAAGAAATCCAATAAATGGGATGATTCCATATTACTTAAATGGCGTAAAGATAAACAACCCATACCCGATGAGCATATATTAGTAATAGGTCAAATGCCTGATGATGAAACAGTAAACGGATTTGGTTTTGGAGACCATTGGAAACGACTTTGTATGATAGTTGAATTCCTAAAGAAATTTAATGGGTTTAATACAGTAGTTAAATTACACCCTAGAATGAAAGGGAAAGATGTACAAATAGAAAAATGGAGAAAAGATGGTATTACTGTTGTAGATGGATATATTAGTATTCACGATATATTACCTAAAACATATATAGCCATAGTAGATAATAGCACGGCAGGTATAGAGTGTTTAATGCATCAAGTTCCTATTATATCATATGGTTGGCCTGAATATCATTGGGCCACAGCTAAAGCCCAAACATTACCTCACATGGAATCATTACTTAGAGATTTAGATTGGTACGACAAAGAATATGCAGACAATTTTATATTATGGTATATAACCGAATATCTATGCCATGATGTTGATAGCACGGAGAAAAGATTATGCAAGTTGATATAAAAGATATAGGTGGAGAAATAATAAAAGATAATGAGACCTATTTACTCAAAGATAATAAATTTTTAAATAATTTAGTACTGAGTAGTACAGAACTGAAAGGCCATCAACAGACTACTGGCCATAGACATGAAGGACAAGAAGAAGTATACTTTTTTATAAGTGGTACCGGATTTATTACAGTAGATGAAAAAGAATATGATGTAGGCCCTGGTAGTGTAATATTAATTCCAGATGGCGCATATCATAGAGTATATAATGACACAGAGGAATCTCTATATTTTGTCTGTGTATTTGATGGAAAGAGATCACACTAAATAACTTAATATGGAAACCTTAATCGTTAAGAAAAAGAACGAGTCTTTTTTGCATATAGAATGCGAACCTAGTGTTGAAAGAGAATTATCTGAACATTTCTGCTTTTATGTACCAGGTTATAAATTTATGCCTGCTTATCGTAATAGAATGTGGGACGGTAAAATTAGATTATTTGACCAGAGAGCCAAAACCATATACACAGGTCTTTTTAAAGAATTAAAAAACTTTGCCGCGTCGCGAGAGTATCATCTTCTTGCTGATGAATCAAAATACTATGGTGCCCCAAATGAGAAAACAGATTTTACTGATGTAAGTGTACCATTAACTTCTAAAAGTGTTCCTATTTCACCAAGAGATTACCAAATGGCAGCTGTTGAACATGCTATAACTAATCAGAAATCACTTTTATTATCACCTACTGCTTCAGGTAAATCTCTTATAATATATAAAGCAGCAAGATGGTATATTGATAATGACCCAAGTAAAAAGATTTTAATTATTGTACCTACCATATCATTAGTAGAACAGATGTATTCAGACTTTGCCGATTATAGTGAAACAGATGATGGGTTCCATATAGACGAATGGGCTCATAAAATACATGGCGGTATGCCAAAAGGTCCTCTTCTGCATAGAATTGTAATTTCGACCTGGCAATCAATATATAAAAATAAAGCCGAATGGTTTCAATCCTTTGGTATGGTTATCGGTGATGAGGCTCATCAGTTTAAAGCAAAATCATTAACTGCCATATTAGAAAAATGTACAGAAGCAAAATATAGAATAGGTACCACAGGAACTCTTGACGGAACACAGACACACCAATTAGTATTAGAAGGATTATTTGGACCGGTACATAGAGTAACTACTACAAAAGCTTTGATGGATTCCAATCAACTCGCAAAATTAGAGATTAATTCTTTAGTGTTAAAATATAAAGATGAGTACTGTAAATTAAAAAGAGATTATAATGAAGAAATTAACTTTATTGTAGGATATGAACCAAGGAATAAATTTATATCTAATTTGGCCATAGACCAAGATGGTAACTCATTAATACTTTTTAATTTAGTGGATAAACATGGTAAACCACTACACGATATGCTACGAAAAAAGCTTGAAGGAACTGATAGAAAACTCTTTTATATCTCTGGAGAAACTGATGTTGATACTAGAGAGCAGGTTAGAACAATTACCGAAAAAGAAAAGAATGCTATCATTGTTGCGAGTATGGGTACATTCTCTACCGGTGTTAATATTAGAAATCTGCATAATCTTATATTTGCTTCTCCTTCTAAATCTCAAATAAGAGTATTACAGTCTATAGGTAGAGGTTTAAGAGTATCAGAAGATGGTAGAGATACTAAGGTGTATGATTTGGCCGATGATTTACATTGGAAATCCAGAAAGAATTATACACTACAACACGCGGCCGAAAGAATAAAGATATATTCAAAGGAAAAATTTAAATACAAACTTTACGATATAAATATATAATATGGATTACTTACAAAGAAAAGACGAATTAAACATAAGGCATTTTAAGCTTGCAAACGGAGAAGAAATAATCGGAATCCTTGCAGTAAAAAATGATGATAGTTATATAATAGAAGGACCAGTTATGCTAATACCTAATGTGTTAGGTGGTATGCAATTCCAACATTGGTTCCCACTTTCTAATACAAAGAATTTTAAAGTTTATAAGGTTAATGTAATGCAATCTGCCAGAGTAGAAAAATATGTGGTAGAACAATATATTAAATTTGTAATGCAAGAGCCTCGGTCCCAACTAAAAATTGGTGGAATTAAAGAGGCTATAACAGAGATGCTTGAGAAAGAAAAAGCTTTATTGGAAGAAATGAGTTCAGAATACGAAGAGTCGTTACCTTCTGGCCTCCTGGATATTCCTAAAAAGGAAACAATACATTAGTATACCTCTTTCCCCCGGAGGGTACTTATATATTATAACACAAAAGCACTCGATTGTAAACCGGTTTATGAAAAATATTTTGGTTTACTTATGATTAAAAGTATGATATAATATAATATTATGGAGAGCAAAAATGGCGAAGAAGCTAAAACCAAAAGAAAAGCCTCATTATGTAAATAATAGAGAATTTTCAGAAGCAGTCTATGACTATGCAGTCGCAGTAGGAAAGGCTAGAAAGAAAAATAAAAGCGAACCAAAGGTTACAGATTACATTGCAAGATGTTTTATAAAGATAGCCGAAGGTTTATCTCACAGACCAAACTTTGTTAGGTATACATACCGAGAAGAAATGGTCATGGACGCAGTAGAAAACTGTTTAAGGGCTATCGGTAATTATAATATCGAAACGGCTACTCGGACAGGAAAACCCAACGCATTTAGTTATTTTACACAAATATGTTACTATGCATTTATTAGAAGAATAACTAAAGAAAAGAAACAACAAGATATTAAATTTAGATTCATTGAGAAAATGGGTATTGAAGATTTTGTACAAATGGGTATGGATGGAGATACTGCTCAAGAAACTATGGCATATGTTGATACACTAAGGCAAAGAATTAGTCAAGTCAGAACTAAAGATACGGCTATTAAAGAATTTGCCAAAAAAGAAAAGAAAAAGGAAAAGCAGAAGTTAGAGCTTTTCATGGGATAATATATGAAAGTAGCAATATTAAACGACACACATTGCGGTGTCAGAAACTCAAGTGATATTTTTTTAAATTATGCGGATAGATTTTATACAGAGGTATTCTTTCCATATTTAAAAGAACACAATATTAAAAACATATTACATTTAGGTGATTATTATGAACACAGAAAATTCGTCAATTTTAAAGCTCTTAACGCGAATCGCAAACATTTTCTTGAGCCTCTTAGGGATGCTGGTATTACTATGGATATCATTCCTGGCAATCACGATGTTTACTTTAAAAATACTAACGAGTTGTGCAGCCTCAAAGAGTTGCTCGGATATTTTACTACAAATGTTAACATCTGCATGAAGCCAACTGTTCTGGACTATGATGGTCTAGGAGTTGCAGTTGTACCATGGATTAATAATCAGAACTATAAACAGTATATGGATTTTATATCTACTTGTAAGGCTCCTATTTTAGCCGCGCATTTAGAGTTAAAAGGATTTGACATGATGGCTGGAATACCAAATCCACATGGTATGGATACAGACCCATTTTCTAGATTTGAAATGGTATTATCTGGACACTTCCATACTAAATCAAGTCAAAATAATATTCACTATCTAGGTTGTCAAATGGAATTTACTTGGGCTGATGTAGATGACCCAAAATATTTTCATATACTAGATACTGAAACAAGGGAGATAACAGCTGTTCGTAATCCAATTACAATGTTTAAAAAGGTAATCTATGATGATACAAAAGTGGATTATACCAAAAAAGATGTTAAGGAATATGAACATAAATTTATTAAACTTATTGTTATAAATAAAAATGACCTTTATATGTTTGACCAATTTGTGGACAGACTACAAAGCATAGATACATATGAGCTAAAGATAGCTGAATCATTTGAAGAGTATTTGGGAGAAAGCGTCAAAGACGAGAAAATATCCCTGGAAGATACTACGACCCTTCTGGATTCCTATGTCGATGCTGTAGAAACAGATTTGGACAAAGACCATATAAAAGTTGAATTGAGAAAGCTTTATACAGAAGCACAGAACTTGGAAGTCGTATGATACAATTTAAAACTTGTAAGTGGAAGAATTTTCTATCCACTGGGAATGATTTTATTGAGATTAATTTAGAAAAATCACCCACAACTCTCATTGTAGGTCAAAATGGTGCAGGAAAATCTACTTTATTAGATGCAATGTCTTTTGGCCTATTTGGTAAACCACACAGAGATATAGGTAAATATCAGCTAATAAACAGTATCAATGGTAAACAAACTCTTGTAGAAGTAGAGTTTGATATTGGTAATTCAGAATTTAAAATAGTAAGAGGTATCAAACCTAATAAATTTGAAATCTGGCAAAACGGTAACCTCATAAATCAAGCATCTAATGTAAGAGATTACCAAAAGTTTTTAGAAGCAAATATTTTAAAATTAAACCACAAATCTTTTCATCAGGTTGTTGTATTAGGTAGTAGCTCATTTATACCTTTTATGCAACTACCAGCATGGTCTCGTAGGCAAGTCATAGAAGATTTGCTTGATATTAATATTTTCAGTAAGATGAACCTATTATTAAAAGAGCGTAATTCTAAGATTAGAGAAAATTTATCCGATATAACACATCAGATTGATTTACATAATACCAAGATAGATGCTCAAAGTAAATATATCAAAGACATAGAAGCTCTTAATCAAGACCAGATAGAAAAGAAACAAGAAAGTATAGATGTTCACAAAGGTGAGATTGATAACATTTTTAGTGAATCAAAAAGTTTAGGTAAGAATTTAACTACTTTATTACTAGATGAAGAAAAGAAACAAGACAAATTTTTATCCAAGCTTTCTGAATTAAAAACTATAAAGGGTCAGTTTGATAATCAGATTAAAAGCCTAGTAAAAGATGCTAGATTTTATGAGGAGAATGACCAATGTCCTTCATGTGACCAAAAGATAGATGAACAATTAAAAGCTCAAAAAATTACCGATATAAGAATAAACGCCAAGACTGTACAAGAGAAGATGGAAGAAACTCATAAGAGAACTACAGAGGTTGAGGCTCATGGTAAGGAAGTTGCCGCAACGCTCAATCAGCTCAGGCAGAGACAGCAAAAGATAAATTCTAATAATGATAAGATTGCCTTATTACAAAAAGAAGTAGATAAGGTCCAAAAAGAAATCAATTATCTCAGCTCACAATCTGGAGATGCTGGAAAAGCCAAAAAGGAATTATCAAAGGTACGAAGAAGTAAGGATAAAGCTACAGAATCAAAACTCGCATATGTAGAAGAAAGAACATATAATGAGGTTATAGGGGAAATGCTTAAAGATACTGGTATCAAGACGAAAGTAATTAAACAATATTTACCAGTAATGAATCGTCTGATTAACCAGTATCTGCAAGTGTTAGACTTCTTTGTGGCATTTCATTTGGACGAAAACTTTAATGAAACCATAAGGTCAAGACACAGAGATTCATTTAATTATGCATCGTTTTCTGAAGGCGAGAAACAAAGAATAGATTTATCATTACTATTTACATGGAGACAAATAGCCAAATTAAAAAATAGTGCCGCCACGAACCTACTAATACTAGATGAAACATTTGATTCTAGTTTAGATACTGATGGTGTGGATAACCTTACTAAAATACTAGAAACTTTAGACGAAGGCTCCAATGTTTTTATCATATCTCATAAAGGGGAAATATTAGAAAACAAATTTAGATCGAAGATAGAATTCTTTAAAGAGCGTAACTTCTCCAAAATCAAGTAAGTTTTTTGGTTATATTCATATACTAATTGTTACATTTGTGTAACATTTGCGTATTTTTTTCAATTATTTTACATTAGCGTGTTTACAAATGGATAAAAGTATGATAGAATATACATATATTAAATGATAAAAGGAGTAATTTAATGATTCAATACGAGAAATCGGCCCTACCAAAACTACTTGCTAGAGAAAATATTACTGTGCAACATGGTAACTACCCAACTGCATGGTTCGATGTCAAGGATAGAGTTTTAGGTTTGCCTCTTTGGAAAGATAAAGGTAAAGATGTATATGACTTGCTTATCGGACACGAAGTTGGACACGCAATCGAGACACCATTTGAAGGTTGGCATGACAGTCCTGAAAAATTAGAGGGTTGCCCTAGGTCATATTTAAATGTTGTAGAAGATGCTCGTATCGAAAGAAAAATTCTAGCTAGATACCCAGGTCTTGTTTCTTCGTTTACCAAAGGTTATAAAACTTTATTCACAGAAAACTTTTTTGGAGATACTCAATCACTTGACTATGACCAAGTAAAGTTAATTGATAAAATTAACCTTAAAACAAAACTAAGAACTTTAATTGATGTACCATTTAATGCAGAAGAAAAAGTATTCTATGAGAGATCTCTTAAAACAGAAACTTTTGATGATGTTGTAAACTTGGTAAAAGACATACTAGCTTACACAAAAGAAAATACTCCTGAATTAATATCACCGCCACCGGTACCTGAAGATGACCAAGGTCCAACAGGCGAACAGAATGAAGATGACTTTAATATGGGTCACGATGATTATGAATCACCGGTATCAGATGACGAGGAAGGTTCAAGCTCCAAGGAAGAGACTGAGAGCTCTAGCCAAGAAGATGATTCATCCGAAACATCTGACACCGATGGTGCTGATGATGCTGATGCTGATAACGAAGAATTGCAAGAAGGTACTCCTACCCCTAAAGTTCAACCTGATGAAGATGAATCAGAAACCGATGCAGCGTTCAGACAAGCTGAATCTAATATGGTCGAGGACTTAGATGAAGATGGAATAGGATATAGTAAACCTTTAACAAAAGAAGATGTATCACATGCAGTCTACACTTACCAAGAACTTAAAGCTGCTAGAGATAAAAAAGCTTCAGACAGTTGGTATACAGATGAAGATAACAAATGGAATAGTGAAGAAAAACAAGCAGAGTTTGACCTATATTTTAAAAAGGTTAAGAAAGATGTTGCGAATGCATGTAGAGAATTCGAGCAAAGAAAAGCAGCGTTTCAATATCAAAGAGCTACTGTTGCAAAAACAGGTGCAATTAATGTAAATGCTCTATGGTCATATAAAACAAACGAAGACATATTTCTTAGAGCCACTAAACTTGCAAATGCAAAATCACACGGCATGATGATGCTTGTTGATTATTCTGGTTCAATGCATCAATCAATGAGATATGTTCTTGACCAAGTTATTCACACAGCAATGTTTTGTAAAGGAGTTAATATTCCTTTTGATGTGTATGCTTTTACAACAGGTAACAATAGAGCTCATTCACAGGTTATTCCAAGACATGTAAAATATGATATGCCTGAAGATGAGAAAAAATTATATGAGCAAAAACAATTCGGTAGAGTTGAGATGGATAATCTTTCTATGCCTCAATTACTATCATCAAGCTTGAAGAAAGCAGATTTTTATGAAGCAGTATATTGGTTGTGGTTAAGAGCTAATAACCCCGCAAGTTACTATGGTGGCTCAATGCCTGTACCAAGATGCGAAGAGTATGGTTCAACTCCACTTAATCAAGCTCTAATTGTTTCTCATGACCTTATTAAAACTTTTATTAATAAACATAAAATCGAGAAGATGAATTTTGTAACCTTTTCAGACGGAGACGCAAACGGTTTCAATGCAGTAGGTAACTGTTACTGTCCAAAAACTTGGAATGTTAATATCCAAGGTAAAGTTATGAAAACAAGTGGAAACAGAAGAGAGATGACTTCTTCAATTCTAAAAAATCTTGCAAAAAGATATAATACAAATAACATTGGTTTCTTTATGACTGCGGGCGGCCATGAATGGAGATACAGAATACAAGATGCATTATGGGAGAAACATGAAGTTATCGATACGCATGAAGAAATGAAAGCCATAAACAAAGAATACAGAAAAAACAAATGCGTAGAATTTGCAGACATTCTTGGTTACAGTAAATACTACTTTGTAAAAGGTGGTAAAAATCTTGACACGGCGGCAGACGAATTCAATGTTGACGAAGATATGTCCAAAGGCCAAATTACTACTGCATTTAAAAAGTTCAGTAAATCAAAGAAAAATAATAAGGTATTAATGAGAAAATTTGCCCAGGAGGTAGCATAATTTTTAAAATATATACATATAATTTTTTTCAATTATTTTACATAAGCGTGTTTACAAATGGAAGTTTATGTGATATAATATACATATTAAATAATTAAATTAGATAAGGAGTCTATATTATGAAAAAGAGTGAAATGAAAATATCAACCCAAAAGATTGTTGAGGAACTATCCAAAAACTATCCTGACCAAACTCAGTTTAGAAAAAATGTGATTGTAGATACAGCAACTTCGCTTGGTTACAGAGGTGCAGATTGGTACCCACTAACTCAAGCAGACAATCGAGTTAAAATCGGTACATATGACCTTGCAGGTCTAATTGTACCTATCAGAAAAGAAGAATCAGATACCACTGCTTTTGCCCCGGTCAATGCGGCAAAGATGCAATCAATCGTTAACGAAGAGAAAAGCTTCGCTACTAAAGATGAAACATTTGTACCATGGGGTCCTTTCGGAGACATTGTTAAAATTATCAAATCAGGTATGTTCTATCCTACTTACATTTCAGGACTGAGCGGCAACGGTAAAACTTTCATGGTAGAACAAGCTGCTGCCAAACTCAATAGAGAGTTTATTAGAGTTCAAATTAACCCAGAAACTGACGAAGATGATTTGCTCGGTGGGTTCAGACTAATCAACGGCGAGACTGTATTCTCTAAAGGTCCAGTTTTAAAAGCTATGGAGAATGGTGCAATCCTTCTCTTGGACGAGATTGATAGAGCTACAAATAAAATCATGTGTCTCCAAGGTATCCTTGAAGGCAAACCAGTTCTTGTTAAAAAGACTGGAGAAGTTGTATCACCAGCTGATGGTTTTAATGTAATCGCAACTGCAAATACTAAAGGTAAAGGTTCCGAAGATGGTAGGTTTACCGCGGCATCTATTATTGATGATGCTTTCCTAGAAAGATTTACTGTTTCAGTTGACCAACAATTTCCACATGAAGGCGTTGAAAAGAAAATCGTTTTAAAACACATGGATAAATTCGGTCTAGTTGATGAGGACTTTGCAGAAAACTTAGTCAAATGGGCTGGTATCATCAGAAAAACTTTCTTTGATGATGGCGTAGACGAAGTAATCTCAACAAGAAGACTTTGCCACATTGTCCAAACTTTTTCTATCTTTAAAAATAAAACAAAATCAATTGACTTGTGTATTTCAAGGTTCGATGAGGATACCAAAGATGCCTTTGTTGACCTATACACAAAAGTTGATGCAGGTGAGCAACTCGGCGACGCGGCCGACAACGAATTCATTGCTCAAGAGGAACTATGAAAAAACTAGATTATAAATTTAATGAAGGAGCTCTAATCCAAGAGCTCCAGACTTATATAGACAAAACCTATGACGGTCACTATTCAAAAAATAATTTCCAATCAACGGAATTTATTATAGATTGTGGGCACGGCTTAGGCTTTGCATTGGGAAATGTACTGAAGTATGCACAGAGGTATGGTAAGAAGGACGGATTTAATCGTAATGATATAATGAAAATACTTCACTATGCTATAATTGCATTGAATGTACATGATTTAAATAATGGTCACACAGGTATTTACAAACAAGGTAAAGTGTGATATAATATACTAAAATGGAGAAAAATATGCAACTATCCCAAGATACTTTGACCTTGTTATCTAACTTCGGTTCAATCAACCCTAATATGGTTTTGAAACCTGGTCAAAAACTAAAAACAATATCAGAGGCTAAGAATATTCTAGCTATCGCTGACATTGTAGAAGACTTCCCAGCTGATATGGGAATATATGACCTTAATGAATTTCTAGCTACCCACTCGTTGGTAGAAGATGCTCAATTGGTCTTTGAAGAAAATGCTTGTCTGATTAAAAATAATACCAATAAGGTAAAATACTTTTTTGCAGAACCAAGCATTCTTACATCTCCAGACAAAGACATTACAATGCCAAATGCAGATGTGGTTGTAACTCTTACAGAAGAGGCAATCAGTCAGATTCGCAAAGCGGCTAGTGTGCTCGGTCACATTGACATTGCTATTGAAGGTAATGCTGATGGTATGTCTGTTAAGGTATTTGACACTAAGGATACTAGTGGAAATACTTATGAGATGTCCTTAGGTCCAAATGAGACTGGACTGAATTTTTCGTTCGTCATGAACATAGCTAATATGAAAATACTAGACGGCGAATACACTGTATCTATATCATCAAAGCTGATATCCAATTGGAAACATAACACAAGGCCTGTAGAATATTTTATAGCCTTGGAAAAATCTAGTAGCTTTGGTGTATAAATATTACTACATAAACTATTGCAATAGGAGAAAATTATGGCAGATGAAGTGAAAAGCGAAGAAGTAGCTCAAGAGCCGGTTCAATTATCCCTGCAAGACATTGCGACCTGTGTACAAATGGTTGACTTATGTTCTAAGAGAGGAGCCTTTGAAGGTCCTGAATTAGAGACAGTCGGCGGTTTAAGAAACAGACTAGTCGCATTCGTAGAGGCAAACCAGCCGAAAGACGAAGAACCTGTTGAAGGTAGTGTCCCTGCAGAGCCAGAACCAGTTAATGAAGCTGACTCTTAATCATAACTCGGAGGGGACCCAAATCCCCTCCATAAATTTAGGAACTATATTATGTATCAAGATGAATATCTATGGGTAGAAAAATACAGACCACAAAAAATCGAAGATGTGGTACTACCGGCAGAACTGTATAAAACATTCACAGAAATATTAAAGGGCGGAGAATTACCAAATCTCTTATTTACTGGCACAGCAGGTGTTGGTAAAACTACTGTGGCAAAAGCCTTATGTAGTGAGCTAGGGCTTGATTATCTTTTAATCAACGGTTCAGAAGAAGGTAATATTGACACACTCAGAAATAAAATCAAACATTTTGCTTCTACTGTATCTTTGCAAGGCGGCACAAAAGTCGTAATCTTAGATGAAGCAGATTATCTAAATCCTCAGTCCACACAGCCCGCGCTTCGTGGATTTATAGAAGAATTTTCCAATAACTGCAGGTTTATTATGACCTGTAATTTTAAAAACAGAATTATTGAGCCTCTACATTCAAGATGTTCAATAGTAGATTTCAGCATACCAAAAGGCGACAGAGACAGACTCGCATCAGTCTTTATGGCCAGATGTATGATGATACTAGATAACGAAGGTGTTAAGTACGAGAATGAAGTTCTTGCTGAACTCATAATGAAACACTTTCCAGACTTTCGCAGGATGCTCAATGAGTTACAAAGATATAGTGTATCGGGCAGTATTGATTCCGGTATTCTTGTATCTCTCGGAGAAGTATCTATAAATAATTTAATGTCGGCAATGAAGGATAAAAACTTTAAACAGATGCGACAATGGGTTACAGATAACATTGATGTGGAACCTGCAGCACTGTTTAGAAAAATATACGATAATATGTATGACCATATCGAGCCACAGAGCATACCACAGGTTGTTCTTATTCTTGCCGATTACCAATATAAAGATAGTTTTGTTGCAGACCATGAGCTCAATATGGTTGCTTGCTGCACAGAAATTATGGCAGGAGTAAGTTTTAAATGAATATAATCAAAAGACTAATATGGTTTGTCATTGACTCGTGGAGAGTTGTTATGGATAACAGATATAATCCACTTAGGTATATTGCAGACCCATCTATACAAGCTTATTTTACTATGGCATTATTTATAATGTGGAGTGCATACTTCGGTATAATTGCTTGGACTTGGCTAGAATGGCAGAATTACAGTATAGTATCTTCTATATGGATTCATCTCAGTATAGTCATACCCATACTAATTACAAACCTAGTGTTTAGAGAAGCAGAAAAGAATGGTGCAAAGTGGCACGGTGATTGGTCAAAGCATAGAACACACAGATTAAGAGGTAAGAAATAATGGAAGATGGATTTAGTGTATGGCCTGTGCATTATGGCTCAGAAGATAAAAAAACTAAAATTAGAGTTGTATACTATAAAGATGGCCGAGTTACATATGAAAGAATATTCGCAACTCAGAAAGATGCTGAGAAATACCTAGAGAAAGCTCATGAACCCGTTTGATTATGTAAATGATATAAACCTTGGCAAGAAAGGCATCATGGTAGATGATATTGCTGAGAAGGAATATAATGCATTTATTATAAATCGAGCCTTATCATTCTTTACAGATACAGTATTATTCGCAAATGAAATGAATATACACCACCACTTAGATAATCGCCTTCAGTATGATTTTTTTATAAATATAATTAGGAAACAAAAAAGGTGGTCCAAGTGGGTAAAGCCACAAGAGCTTGAAAACTTGGATATTATAAAACAATATTATGGGTATAGCAATGATAAAGCTAAATCCGTTTTGTCATTATTTAATAATGAACAAATACAAGAAATGAAAAAAAGGATTTATAAAGGTGGAAAGCGAAAATAAAAATCAAGTAGAAAATTGGGTTCCAGCAGATATGTTAGAAGTATCTCTAAATGAACCTGACGACTTTCTAAAAATCAGAGAAACTTTAACACGAATAGGAGTTGCGTCTCGTAAGGACCAAAAACTATTTCAGTCTTGTCATATATTACATAAACAAGGCAGATACTTTATAGTACATTTTAAGGAATTATTCTTGTTAGATGGTAAACCCTCTAACCTACTAGAGAATGATATTCAGCGTAGAAATACAATTGCAACATTGTTAGCTGATTGGGGATTAATTTCTATTTTACACATTGAGAAAGTAAAAGAAGTTGCACCTTTGCGTCAAATAAAGGTGATTCCATTTAAGGAAAAGACGCATTGGGAGCTATGCCCTAAGTACAATATAGGGAATAATAATGGAGAAAAGACAACACAACAAAGCCCTGGAACAAATTAAAGGTTATGGAAAATCATTTCATAAATTTATGAAATCAGGCAGAATCAATAAAGTTATAAAACTTGCAATAGCGTAAAAACTAAGGTTATAACTTGTATAAATAATATCGGAATTGCTCAATAGAGGATTCCTATTTTAACCTTGCTAACTAATAGGAGGAAATAAAAATGGTAGTAAGAAATAACTTGAACGTCCCGCGTTCACTTTTTGTAGGTTTTGACAGAATGTTTGAGGATTTGGAAAGAATCCATTCATCTGCTAGAGCCGGTACAGACAATTATCCACCCCATAACATAGTGCGTGTAGACGAGGAAAAGTTCCTCATTGAACTTGCTGTGGCAGGATTTCAACAAGATGATATAAACATCGAGATGAAAGATGGCATTTTAAAGGTAAGTGGAGAAGTTGCAAAAGACGAGCGCGAATATGCTCATAAAGGTATTTCATCTCGCAAGTTTGATAAACGCTTCCGTTTATCTGAATTTGTTGTAATAGATGGGGCTGACCTAAAGGATGGCATACTTGTGGTTTACGCCAGGGTAGAGATTCCAGAAGAGCAGCGTCCTAGGAAGATCGATATAGGGTCTGCTGGGGCATCAAAGAAGAAGCAATATTTAAAAGGCTAAATCAGCGAAAACTCGGCAGATAAGTTTAACTTTTTTGTCGGAGAAAAATCATGAAAACTTTAATCCACATGATGGATAAGTATGATGATGTTGGAAGGACCCTTATAGATGTACTCGAAATGGTAGCAATTATGGTAGGAATCTTAGGATTAGCACCTGCCCTAATGTGGCTATCAAGCTATGGTCAACTATAAAGGTTCTAATAATCATGCGGGGGTAGTAACCCTACCCCCAATTCCTTGAGAAAATGAAATACATATTAACAATCGGACTAATAATTTTACCTTGGGAGATAGCTCTTATACTATTCTTAGCTTATTTCTTTTAAAATATTTGTTTACAAATGATTGAGAATGTGATATAATATACATATTATGAAATTTTATACAAATGTATCTCGTTATGGTAATTCTTTGCTTTATCGTGGCTATGAAAACGGTAAGAAAGTCCAGAAGAGAATAAAATATCAACCCACCCTATTTGTCAGCTCACTCAAGGGCGACTGGAAATCTATTGACGGCGTTCCCTGTGCTCCACTAAAATTTGATTCTATGCGTGATGCTAAGAATTGGATTCAAGAAAACAAAGGCACTGCGGGGCGGCAAATATTTGGTAACGATAGATACATTACAACATTCCTTAACGAAGAATTCCCTGGCGAGATAGAATACAATAGAAACCTAATTAATGTAACCACTATTGATATTGAGGTTGCTTCTGATGATGGTTTCCCTGAGCCAGAAACTGCTGACCACCCGGTTACAGCTATAACAATCAAAAATAACATAGACAATACATATTACATATGGGGCCTCGGCGACTATAATGTAGAAGATTCCGTAATGAAAACAAACAGAGTTGTCTATAATAAATGTGAATCAGAAATCGAACTATTTAAATCTTTCATTACACATTGGTCAACTCCAAGTAACACACCAGATGTTATTACTGGCTGGAACTCTAGGTTTTTTGATATTCCATATCTCATTCACAGGTCTATCCGTTTGCTTGGCGAAGATGCCACTAAAAAATTCAGTCCTTGGGGTATGATAGAAAGAAGCTCAGTCAGAAGAATAAACAGAACAGAAACAGTATATGACCTTAAAGGTATATCCAATGCAGATTACCTAGAGCTATTCCAAAAATATACATATCAAGCTCAAGAGTCATACAGACTAGATCATATTGCCAATGTAATACTTGGCGAGAAGAAACTATCGTACGAAGAGTATGGTACATTGCATTCCTTATATAAACACAATCATCAAAAATTTATTGATTATAATATAAAAGATGTTGAGTTGGTAGATAGGCTAGAAGATAAAATGGGCCTGATTACTCTTATGATGACTATGGCATATCGCGGAGGTGTTAACTATTCAGATACCTTCGGCGTAACTGCAATATGGGAATCAATCATATACAGACATTTATTTGAAAATAAAACTGCTATACCCTTTTACGAAGATAAAATCAAATCATCTTACCCAGGCGGTTATGTAAAAGAACCTCATATTGGTATGCATGATAATGTTGTTTCATTCGATTTAAACAGTCTGTATCCATCATTGATTATGCAATATAATATGTCCACAGAAACAATTGCTGATGGTAAAGTATATAATATTGATATTGATAAAATACTAGATGGCTTTAAACTAGACAATCAAGGCTTTGCGATTGGTGGTAATGGTCAATGTTTTAAAACAGATTCGCAAGGTGTCATGCCCAAGCTTGTAGATGATATGTATAGTGAAAGGGTAATAATAAAAAGGGAGATGCTAAGTGCAGAAAAAGAATTACAAACCATTGATAAAAATGACAAACAAAAATTATACGACATCGAACGCCGTATCTCGGTGGCTGAAAACCAACAGATGGCAATTAAAATTCTTCTTAACTCTCTTTATGGTGCCCTTGGTAATCGGTATTTTAGATTTTTCGACCAACGAATTGCAGAGGCCATTACACTATCAGGACAACTTACTATTCGATGGGCTGAGGTCGCCATCAACAAATACCTTAACAAGATATTGTCCACCAAAGACAGGGATTATGTTATCGCAATCGACACCGACTCTCTGTATGTTAGCTTAGATGACTTGGTAAAAGCTGTAGACCCGGCAGACCCAATTAACTTTATGGATAAAGTCTGCTCTGAAAGGCTAGAACCTGTATTGCAAGACGCATATAAAGAACTATATAATATTATGGGTGGTATCGAAAACAGAATGGTTATGAAAAGAGAAGCCATAGGTGACCGTGCAATCTGGACAGCAAAGAAAAGGTATATATTACAGGTGCATGATAACGAGGGCGTCAGATATAAAAAGCCTAAATTAAAAATTATGGGCATCGAGGCTATAAAATCATCTACGCCAGAAAGTTGCCGTAGTGCTCTAAAAGAAATGTTTAAGGTCATGATGAATACAGACGAGAAAGAAACTCAAGTCGCTGTCCAACAATTTAAAAATTATTTCTGTAATTTACCAGCCCATGAAATTGCTTTTCCTCGTGGCGTTTCAAATGTAACACAATATAGAGATAACGAAACTATTTATAAAAAGGGTACACCAATCCATGTCCGTGCAGCACTTATGCACAATCGACTTATTCGCGAACATAAACTCAATAAAAAATTCGAACCAATCAAGAATGGAGAAAAGATAAAATTTGTATATCTCAAAACTCCTAATCCTATAAAAGAAAATGTAATAGGATTCACACAGTTCTTGCCAGACGAGTTTGCTCTGCAAGACTATATAGATTATGAAACACAATTCCAAAAAACATTCCTTGACCCACTGGAACATATATTTAAATCCATTGGTTGGAATTCAGAAGAGGTTAACTCACTTGAAGAATTTTTTGGATAGGGGTTTACAATCATGACTAAATATGATATAATATACTAAAATGGAGAAAAGTAAATGAAAGAAAAATTAAAACTTGTGCGTCTCAGTTCAGGCGAAGAGATTATTGGCAAGGTCAAAATGAATACCTTCAATGAAGATTATAAAGAATTTTACCCTGCTTCTATTACCTTACGCGATGGTGTTTGCCTGGTGGCAGCAGAAGAAGGCAGATTAGGATTTATACCTTACTTGCCTTATACAAAAGCTCACGAAGGGGTAACTATTAATATGCAACATATATTGTTTATAGTGGACCCTGCTGATGAAGTAAAAGATAAAGTACAAGAAATGACATCTGGTATAGTAAGAGCAGATGCTTCAATATTAACAGGTGTGAAATAGATGCAACCAAAATATCCGATTTATATAATATCCAAGGGTAGAGCTGACTCGCGTTTAACAGTTAAAACCATGGAAGAAATTGGCTGTCCATATCGTATTGTAATTGAGGAATCAGAATATGATGATTATGCAGCTGTTATACCAAGTCAGAATATATTAACTTTACCTAATGATTTTAGAGAAACACATGGTAGACGATGTGAGGTTACTGGTTTGCTAGGCGGCTCGATACCCGTCAGGAATTGGGTATGGGAACATTCTAGAACAGAAGGTGCTGAAAGGCATTGGATACTAGATGATAACATTCAGCATTTTTACCGTTTACATAAAAACAAGAAAATCAGAATGACCACACCTACTGGATTTAGAGTATGCGAAGATTTTGCCGACAGATACACAGATGTAAAAATGTTTGGTATGAATTATGCATTCTTTGCTCCAGCTACTACAAAACGCCCACCATATTATCACAATACTCGTGTGTATAGTTGTATATGTTTATCAAATGATATATACCCAGATATATACTGGAGAGGTAGATACAATGAAGATACAGACCTATCGCTTCGTGTAATGAAAGCAGGTTATCATACATTTTTATTTAATGCTTTCTTATGTGGTAAAGTCGCATCGATGGCAATGAAAGGTGGTAATACCGAAGAAATATACAACATTGATAAAGTGGGTGCTGTTGATGTTAGAGCAGGTAATGAAGGTTTTGATAACAGAAAAGAATTTGCAGAATCGCTGAGAGACCAGCATCCAGATGTGGTACATGTAACTCAGAAATGGGGCAGATACCATCATCATGTTGATTATAGAGAATTCCAAAAAGGTATAAAACCAACATTTAAAGATGGACTAAATATAACTAAAGGCCATAATAACTATGGTCTAAAACTCGTCAGATTAAAAGACGAAGGTATTGAACTAAACGAAATGGAGAGTGCAAATGAGGAATAATAAAACCTTAAATTACCAACCCGAAAATTTGTTTGTTATGTCAGGTCAAGAGGAAGAAAAGACGCCTCATGATTGGGACGGAATGCCTGAATTTGAGCAACCAGAGGCTGAGGCTTGGAAGGTATTGAAAGTTAGGTTTCGTAATGAAGATGATTTACGAGAGTTTGCTGCGGCAATAGAACAATTAAATATCACCAATAAAACAAAAGCAATCTGGTATCCACCGCTCGATAAGAAGGCAAACAGTCTATTGAGATATATGGACGAAGAACAAATTGGCGAACAGGTAGAAGATATAGTAGAATGATTCACGAATGGCTAGAGAATTTTGGCCAAGAACAATTAGAAAACCTAGAAACATATGATTGGATAACATATCCAATTTATATATTATCAAAGGGTAGGCCAAAGAAAGTTACAGCACAATGTCTTGACGATGTTGGTGTTCCTTATACCGTTGTGGTAGAGCCATACGAAGAGGCACTATATTTAGAAGCTGGATATACACCAATTCAACTTCTAGTACTCCCAAAACCAAATCAAGGTATAGCCTATGTCCGTAACTTTATTAAAGAACATTCTATTGAATGTGGGTGGGAATACCACTGGCAGCTAGATGATAACATCAAAGATTTTAGAGTAAGACGCAACAATAAAAATATAAAGCACAGTGCACTTCACCTGCTTTCGGCGTCAGAAAATTTTATAAAACCATTTGATAATATCGGCATTGTTGGATTGTGTCATACAGTATTTGCTTTTGCAAGACCACACTATGTTGATATAAACAAACAAGTATATAGCTGTGTGTTAGTAAACAATCAATCTAAAGCAAAATGGAGAGACGAAGTTGTAGAGGATACTGATTACAGCCTACAAGTTTTAAGTGAAAACTATTGCACACTATTATTAAATAAATTTTTAATTGGTAAGGAAGCCACAAGCAAAGACTCTGGTGGTAATGATAATTCTGACGAATGGAGAATGAAACGCTCTCTAGGGCTACAGAAATATTGGCCAGGAGCTTTTAAAATTACAGAACAATATGGGAGAGTAAAAGTATTACCATCTCGCATATGGAGAACCTTTGTACATTTACCTAAGGGTAAAGATTTAGATTTAAATGGAAATGCTTTGTCAGAATTTTTTAATTAGGGGTTTACATTTGCCCAAAAATGTGATATAATATAACCTATATGATTGAAATAAATGGTACATTATTCGACGGCGTTTACGATAATAAAACAGATAAAGTTATCGAGTTGCCAGATTTTGAGCACTTTAAAGAAGTGCTATTCAAGCTTTCGAAGGTTGAAAGAAAGGATAAAAAAGACGCAGAGTTAATGTCTCCAGCCACATATACACAAGGCACAACACGAGCCAATGCTAATGTAGTTAAATGGGCTGGTTGGTGTGCTGTTGACATAGATGATTATATGGGTACTGTAGGTCAAATAAAAGAAACATATCCAAATTATAATTACATATGTTATTCAACAGCTTCTAGTAGGGTTGAGGCCCTAAAATTTAGACTTGTTTTCCCACTTACATCTCATGTAGGTAAAGATGAAATAAAACATTTTTGGTTTGCACTAAACAAAGAACTGGGAGAGGCTGGAGACATTCAAACAAAAGATTTATCTCGTATGTATTATATTCCAGGTACATATAAAGACGCATATAATTTTATATTTGAACACGAAGGCTCTATAATGGACCCTAGTGCTCTTATGGAAAAACATGAATACATTGAAAAGTCTGGCAACACTTTATTCGATCATTTACCACCAGCTATGCAAGAAGCAATGATGGAACACATGAAAAATAAACTAACAAATACATCTATTAAATGGACTGGGTATAAAGATTGCCCATTCTTTCCTAGACAGCTAGAACAAGAATATAAACAGATATCTGGTTCTGGTTGGTATCATAAGATGTACCAAATAATGGTTGCGTTGGCTGGTAATGCAATTAAAAATAATTATCCGATTACAGCTAGAGAGATAGCTTATCTATGTAGAGAGCTTGATATTGATACTGGTAATTGGTATGAAAAAAGGCCCCTTGACCAAGAAGCAGAAAGGGCGTTGGAATATGTTTACAAAAACCAATTTTAGTGATATAATATAACTATGAAAAAAATAACAGTCGTAGGTGCAGGATATGTTGGTATGGCAAATGGTGTCGCCTTATCACAATTATATGATGTAACCATACACGATATAGACGCAGAAAAAATACACCTAATTAATAAGAATAAAAGTCCTATTAAGGACCACATGATAGAACAATGGCTATCATCTAAAAAAGATTTACATTTAACGGCCACATCTTTTGTTGAAGAAGCTTATACTGGAGCTGACTATGTAGTAATTGCAACTCCAACAGACTATGACCCAAAGACAGATTACTTTAATTTAAATTCAGTATATTCTGCAGTTGCCAGTGCACTAGAATATGCACCTAAAGCTTTAATTGTAGTAAAATCAACTGTACCTATTGGATTTACAAAAGAAATTAGAAAATATTTTAATACAGATAGAGTGGTATTCAGTCCAGAATTTTTAAGAGAAGGCACAGCATTAGCTGATTGTGTATATCCATCAAGAATAGTTATGGGATTTGATGATATACCAAACGAAGAAGCTCAAGATTTTGCCTATATGCTTCAATCTGTTACAAGTAATGATGCTGAGGTTCAGTGGGCCGGTGCAAGTGAGGCAGAGGCCATAAAGTTATTTGCAAATAGTTATCTGGCCATGCGTGTAGCTTTCTTTAATGAAATGGACTCATATGCAGAATTTAATAAACTAAATACAAGAGAAATAATTGAAGGTATGTGTAGTGACCCAAGAATAGGTAAGGGATATAATAATCCATCTTTTGGTTATGGTGGTTACTGTTTCCCTAAAGATACAAAACAACTACTTGCAAACTTTAAAAAAGATAGAGTACCAAATAGAATAGTTAGTTCGATTGTACACTCCAATGATATAAGAAAAGATTGGATTGTAAATCAAATATTACATAGAAGTCCAAAAGTAGTAGGTGTATATAAATTGGCTATGAAAGCAAACAGTGATAACTTTAGAGTTTCAGCTATCATAGACATACTCAAGGAATTAGGTAAATTAACTAAAGTAGTTATCTACGAACCAGATATCAAAGCTACTGAGTTCGAGGGGTTTGTGGTAGAGGATAACTTTAAGAAGTTTATAAAGCTATCAGATGTAATTGTAACAAATAGATGGGATAGTGAATTAGAAAGCGCAGGCGTATCAAGTAAACAAGTTTATACAAGGGATTTATTCGGAGAAAATTAATGAAAAATATATTAATAATAGGTGGAGCTGGATTTGTCGGTTCAGCATTGGCCAAACATTTATCTAAAGAACATAATGTTACTTCCTTAGATAATTACTTTACAGGCACAGAAGCAAATCATCATGATAGAGTATCATATATTAAAGGCGATAGTATGGATATACATAAACTTACTCCCGAGCCTGGCTTCTATGATATTATATTCCATTTTGGAGAATATGCAAGAGTAGAGCAATCGTATGAGGATTTTGAAACTGTTATGGATTATAACCACAAATCATTTCCTATTGTCTTGGATTTCGCAAGGCAGCAGAACGCCAAGTTTATTTACTCAGGCTCATCAACTAAATTTGCAGTAGGTGAAGATGGTTCCAAGATGAGTCCTTATGCATATACAAAGGCTCAGAATACTGAATTACTTAAAGCATATTCAGATTGGTATGGATTAAAATATGCCATCTGTTATTTTTATAATGTATATGGAGACCACGAGATAGGCCAAGGTAAATATGCAACAGTTATTGCCAAGTTCCTACAGCTAGTCAAAGAAGGTCATAAAACTTTACCGGTTACAGCTCCTGGCAGTCAGCTGAGAAACTTCACGCATATAAATGATATTGTAAGTGGTTTACAACTAATTATGGATAATTGTGAAGGCGATGGATACGGCATAGGTTGCGACAGAAAATGGTCCATGCTTGAAGTGGTTGATGCTATGGGTGTTGATTATCAAATAGTAGAGGCCAAGAAAGGTAACAGAATGGACGGTGAGCTGAAAACAGATAAACTCAGGGCTCTTGGGTGGAATGCAACGCATGACCTAGGAGATTATATAAACACCAAATTAAAAGGAACAAGGATTCCTGACACACAATATGATACTCCTTGGCAATTTGGAACATGGTTAAAATAATGAAAAAAATAGGATTAACTGCATCTACATTTGACTTGCTTCATGCAGGGCATGTTGCGATGTTAAGAGAAGCAAAGACAGCATGTGATTATTTAATTTGCTGTTTACAAAATGACCCATCTGTCGATAGGCCAGAAAAGAATCAACCCATACAGAATATTGTTGAAAGACAAGCTCAACTAGCTGCTATAAAATATGTTGATGAAATACTAGTGTATAATACTGAAGCAGAATTATTAGACATATTAGCAATGTATCATATAGATGTTAAAATTATGGGCGAAGAATACCGTAATAAAGATTTTACAGGTAGAGAATTATGTCAAGAAAGAAACATTGAGTTCTACTTTAATAAGAGAGACCACAGATTTTCAACAAGTGATTTGAGAAAAAGAGTTACAGAAAAAGGTTTACAAAATACCAAATATGTGATATAATATACTAATTAGTAATGGAGAAAATATGCCAAGTATAGATTTAAAACCAAGACGCAGAAACAAGAGAGATAAAAGGCCACCAAAGCCTATGCCCTTTGATGTTGCGTTAAGGAAATTTAAAAAGTCCGTAGAGAAAGCTGGAATAATCCAAGAGGTTCGTAAAAGAGAATTTTATGAAAAACCTACGGCAAAAAGAAAAAGAAAAAAAGCCGAGGCTAGAGCAAGACATATGAAAGCTCTTAGACTTGAACAACAAAGAAATACCCCTAGAGGGATATATAGGAGATAATTATGTCAGTAATGGATAAATTAAAAAAGAATTCCAAAGTCAAGTTTACAAGTGTGCTTGATAAGTCGCAATTCTTTACAGAGAAGGAAATGGTTACAACTCCAGTTCCTATGGTCAACGCTGCACTGTCTGGTGATTTAGATGGCGGTTTGACTTCTGGCCTTACAGTTCTTGCAGGGCCTTCTAAACATTTTAAAACATCATTTGCTTTACTTATGGCAAGTGCATATTTAAAAGAGCATGAAGATGCTGTTTTATTATTTTATGATTCAGAGTTTGGTTCACCACAATCATATTTTGAAGCATTTGATATTGATACATCTAGGGTATTACACACTCCGATTGTAGATGTAGAACAATTAAAATTTGACTTGGTTAATCAACTAGATGAAATTGATAGAGGCGATAAAGTAGTTATTGTTATTGATTCCATCGGTAACCTTGCAAGTAAAAAAGAGCTAGAAGATGCTCTTAATGAGAAATCTGTGGCAGATATGTCCAGAGCCAAGGCATTAAAGGGACTGTTCAGAATGGTTACTCCTTATCTTACAATGAAGAACATCCCTTTACTTGCCGTTAATCACACATACCAAGAGATTGGATTGTTTCCAAAAGCAATTGTATCTGGTGGTACAGGTATCTACTACTCAGCAGATAATATCTGGATTATAGGTAGGCAACAACAGAAGAAAGGTACACAGGTTGAAGGTTATAACTTTGTAATTAATGTAGAAAAATCAAGGTTTGTAAAAGAAAAATCTAAGATACCTGTTTCTGTAACCTGGGAAGGTGGTATTGCCCCATACGGCGGATTGTTAGAAGTAGCTATGGCTGGCGGCTATGTTGTTAAACCAACTATGGGTTGGTATGCATCTGTTAATAAAGACACAGGTGAAATCAACGAGCCAAAGGTTAGAGAAAAAGATACTCTTACAAAAGAGTTCTGGGAACCAGTATTTGAAGGCACAGATTTTAAAGAATTTGTCAAGCAATATTATTCAATAGGTCATAAACCTATGCTTGATGTTGAATTAGAATTAGAAGCCACTTTACAAGAAGAGTAAAATGGTATATAATATAACTAATAAAGATTATAGTTTTGTAGATAATCCTAGTAGCCCGGTATCTGGTGTTAAAATACTAGCAGAAGAATATAAAAATGTTATTGTTTTATATGGAGCAGTATCGGTTAAAGAAGATGAATCTTTAGGTATGGCAACATTATCCTTTAACTTTAATATACAGGACCCTGGAGAACATGATTTTGATGAATTAAACGAAGATGAAGAATTTAAAAATTATTTAGGAGCTCTGCTTCAATATATAATAACAGATACTCTTGAATATAATAAAGAAAATAATTTGTCATCAATAGGAATAGGAAAAGATGAAAGAACAGTTACCGACTCACATATTAAGTCATCTTCTGAATAACGAAGAGTATTGTAGGCGAACTATTCCCTATATACAAAAAGATTATTTTGAAGGTACTCATAAAACTGTCTTTGAGCTAATTGTTTCATTTGTTGGAACACATAATAAATTACCAACAGCTAGAGTTCTTGATTTAGAATTAAGAAAAATATCTGCACCGGAAGACATACTAAATAATGCTTCTACTTTAATAAAAGAAATTGAAGCAAAGACAGATGTCGATACAGAATACCTAATTAAGGAATCTGAAAAATGGTGTAGAGATAGAGCAGTATATAATGCTATTATGGATTCAATTGGAATAATTGACGGCAAAGATAGTAATAGAAGCGAAGGTGCTATTCCAGAAATATTATCAGATGCATTAGGTGTATCATTCGACCAAGCTATTGGTCATGATTATATTGATAATTCAGAGGCTCGGTTTAATTTCTATAATACAAAAGAAGATAGGATTCCATGGGATTTGGAATACTTTAATAAAATTACTAAGGGTGGTTTACCAAATAAAACATTGAACATCGCTCTTGCAGGGACTGGTGTAGGTAAATCTTTATTTATGTGTCATTGTGCTGCATCAGTCCTACAGCAAGGCCGTAATGTTTTGTATATCACTATGGAAATGGCCGAGGAAAGAATAGCTGAAAGAATAGATGCTAATCTTATGGATTTACCAATCGAACAATTGCAAAGAATATCAAAGGACGCCTTTGAATCTAAAATACAAAAGATTGCCACAGCCTCTATTGGAAAACTTATAATAAAAGAATATCCAACAGGCGCGGCTCATACAGGGCATTTTAGAGCATTATTAAATGAATTAAAGCTCAAGAAAAACTTTGTACCTGATATGATTTATATTGACTATTTAAATATTTGTGCCTCATCTCGTATGCGTGGGTTGGGCGGAAGTATAAATAGTTATTCATACATTAAGGCTATCGCTGAAGAACTCAGAGGATTGGCCGTGGAATTCAATGTGCCTATAGTTTCGGCAACACAGACCACAAGGTCTGGGTATTCAAATACCGATGTCGGACTAGAGGATACATCTGAATCATTTGGTTTACCTGCAACTGCTGACCTTATGTTTGCTCTAATATCAACAGAGGAACTTGAAGAATTGGGGCAGTTGTTAGTAAAACAATTGAAAAATAGGTATAACGATCCTACTAAATACAAACGCTTTGTGGTTGGTATCGATCGTTCCCGCATGAAACTATATGATGTGGAGGAATCCGCGCAACAGGATCTGGTCGCAGAGCCTGTGGTGGACAAACCAATAAATAAGTTTGGCGACCGTGAAACAGAAGATACATTCGCAAACTTTAAAATTTAAGGAGAAAAACTATATGTTAGATTTAGCAAAAGATTGGCTAATGGACAGGTGGGCAGAAAGAACCTCGTGGGACGGCGGAGTCATCGTTCTGGGAAGCTTGTCAATAATCCTCTTTGGAGGAGTTATCAAGTGGTTAGCTTGGTTGGCCTTAGCTTATGGAATTTACACTTTTGTGAAAGAAGAAGATGTGTAGAAATACTACTTAGTAAATCTTGAAACGAAAGGGGGCATTATATGCCCCTTTTTTATGTAAAAAAGTTTTAATTATTTTTCATAAGCGTGTTTACAAATGGAAAAGAATGTGTTATAATATACATATTAATAATTGATAAGGAGTAATATGAAAACATTAATAAACAAAATCTCAAAAATCGATAATTCTGTCGATTTAAACGCTGTAATAGACGCAGTAAAAACCCAACAAAAAAGAATAAAAGCTTTAGAAATTGCCAAAGCCAAAATGTCTTTATCTGTTGGAGACAAAGTAAAAATTAACGCCAAAGACCAAGTTTTCTTTGGTTCAATTTTAAGAATTAACAGAACAAAAGCGGTCTGCTCAATAGAGGGTAGAAGTGGTACTTTTGATGTTCCATTAAGAATTATGGAGGCTGTGTAATGAACGAAGAGCTAAGAAATAAAATCGAGCAACTTTGCACAGATATTGAAAATCAACACTTAAAAGATTTTCCAACTCTTACAGATTATTCTGTTACTTATAAAGCAGGTCGCAAATTTGCAAAAATTATTATCTCAAGCCCTGGAGCCAGTGTTTGGGGTTTTATTAATTTAACGCATGAAAAATTCAACGAAGGTGATGTTTTGAAAGCAGCAGGATGGGCAAAACCAGCCCTTAATTCACCAAGAGGTAATTTATTCGAAGGCTATGTCATAGACACAAGGACTGTTTACGGTCCTGGTTATATGTCTGGCTATAGTGCGGGTGGTAAAAGAAATGGAACATTTGTATAAGAGAAATCATATACTAACTGAGCCGGTGTATCGGGTTACAGACTCCGGGGGTTATGGCCGAACATACAAGGGGGCAATGAAAAAGGCCCCCACCACTTTACATTTAATTAATAATATGATATAATAAAGGTATGAAAATGAATTATGAATATATGACAGAAGAGCAACAGGCTCACGAAGATGCAAGACTAGATAGTCTTAATGATGATAACAAATGCATGTGTGGAGCATCACTTGATAATCCTACACAAGATTGTTATGAACATATGACCCAAGGTTTCTAATATGACTCCCTGGACTTTAATCAAACAACTTGAAAAAGATAATAGTCGGTTATATAAAGAGGACTTGCTAGAAAAATATATAGACGACCCTATATTACAACAAGGGTTATTATATGCTTTAAATCCTCTTACTACTTTTGGTGTAAAACAAATCCCAATATCAGATACCGATGGCCCTGGCTTGGAGTTTTCTGAATTTGCTTTATTATTAAATGCATTAAAAACTAGAGGCGCGACTGGCAATGCGGCAAAAGATGCCATAGAAGAAAAAATGCAAAAGGCCACAGTTAAACAATGGAATGATTGGTACAGAAGAATAATACTCAAAGATTTAAAATGTGGCGTATCAGAAAAAACAGTTAATAAAATTGCAAAGAAAAAGGGTATGAATTTTGAAATACCCATATTCGGTTGTATGTTGGCCTCAGATGGTTTAAAACATGAAAACAAAATGGTAGGTGAAAACATACTCGAATATAAATTTGATGGTGTTAGAGTTATTGGTATAGTTGTTAATAATGTCTGCACTCTCTACAGCCGAAACGGTAAAGAATTTCCAAACTTTCCACACATACAAAAAGCCCTATCAAAGCCCGAATATGAAGGCCTTGTATTTGATGGCGAAGTTATGAGTGAAGATTTCCAAACTCTTATGAAGCAGGTATATAGAAAATCTGATGTACAAACAGATGATGCATATCTTGCTCTATTTGACATATTACCATTTGAAGAATGGAACAATGGTATATCTACATTAACTCAAATAGAAAGAAAGAAACAATTAAATCAAATGGAGTTTGATGAGTGTATTCATCGCGTAGGTTATATAGAAGCAAACCTAGATGATGAAGAAGGCCAACTCGCATTTAAAAATTTAAACAAGGATGCTATTGAAAAAGGCTATGAAGGTATAATGGTTAAACCAGCAAACGGACTTTATGAATGTAAAAGAAGTAAACTGTGGTTAAAAATTAAACCATTTATAGAGGTTACACTTACAGTGGTCGACATTGAAGAAGGTACAGGAAAATATCAAGATTGTACAGGTGCTCTTGTTTGTGAAGGAACTGATGCTGGTACATTTATTGAGGTAAATGTTGGCAGTGGTTTGGCAGATAAAGATAGAGCAGATATTTGGGAAAATAAAGAAAAGGTTTTAGGACAACTTGTAGAAATAAGAGCAGACAGTATCACAGAAAATCAAGATGGTACTTTCAGCTTGAGGTTCCCCAGGTTTAAAACATTTAGAGGATTTAATATAGGAGAAAAAATATAATGTTAGAAATAAAGAAAAGACCAGGCAAGAGCCGTTATGGTAAATCATATAAAGGTATAGATTTAGATACTTTAGGTACTATTAGATGGTATCCAAAAGTATATGATGACCCATTTAGGTTTGACTATGATAAAGTTAAGAAAAGAATTGAAGATGCACAAGCTGCAGGCTTTACAGATGATGTAGATACCATTAAAAGAAATATTCAAAGAGTCGTAACTGATAACCCAGGCGTATTTGATGATTTTAAGGATTTACTATGATTGTAGAATTTATATTGCTGATACTACTAGCTGTAGTATCTTGCTACCAATGCTATAATGCTGGAATAAAAGAAGGTGCAGTTCGCACGGTTGATAAACTTCACGAGGCAAAGATTATTGCTTTTGATAATGAAGGGGAGATATATCCAAACCCCTTTTTTGATAGAGCATAAATCATTATAAATAGTGTTATATAGGAAAAGAGGACACTATGAAAAACTTCTCGAGCTTCAGAAAACTACAAGAAGATTTAGATAACCTTCAATGGAACGGTAACGAGACAGCGTTTGCTCTCTCATTACTAGCTGACATAGATGATAAAATCGGTTCTATTAATACTGAAATTTCAATAGACCCTAGACCTCAAAAACAATCTGGTAAAAAATTAGGTGTTTCTCAGTTAATGCCAGACTCAGACAGAACAAAATATGCTCCCCTAGCTCTTGATATAATTAAAAACCATCCTGATTTAGAACCAGGCCCAGTAGGTAATGCAAGAAAGGGCAAAGATTATGCTGTAAAATTTAAAGACATGGACAAATATATCTATGTAAATGTTCGTCCTTTAGGTAAAAGAAGTTCTGCTGGAGATGACCCTAACGAGTTAATGACTGCTGCTTTATGTTTATTACCTAAAATAAATATACCAACAGAAGTTGATGAAATGGATTTACTAATTGATTTGGTAAAAGGTCAACTTAAAAATGTAAGTGGTTATAAACAAGGACAAGTAGATGCATTGGTAGGTGATTATCCAAATATGTGTCAAGCAGTATCCGCTGCTAAAACAATACATGATGCTGGATATGGTAATGCAGATAAAGTATATTTAACAGGACAGGCTTGGGACGATGATGTAAAACAATTCCAAATATCAAAATATGGAATGAATGATTTTAACTCATCTGACTTTATTGTAAAGAAAGGCGATAGGTTTTTAGGTGTATCACTTAAAAAGAAAAAGCGAATTACAGAAACAGACCCAACACTCATTAATAAATCCTTTGCAACATTATTCCAAGACAAGAAATTTGATAAGGTAATACAACAGCTTGAAATGAGAGCTGGTGTTTTCTATCTTCGTGTTTTAGAGACCGGTAAAAAGAAAAGGCTACTTGATAAAGAGTTATTAAGGGATATGAAAAAGACTAAGCCGACTATTAAGAATTGGAAAGACTTTATTCAAAGAGTTCCAAACAATTTAATTAATTCAGAACTCAAAGGCTCAAAATCTTTATTTAAAGATATGGCAAAGATTATTATAAAAAATAAAGAGATGATGGCCAATCAATTAGTACAACTTATATTTAAATCTGATTTAAAAGAATTACAAAAAGTAAATTTTGATTTTACATTGGTAACTGGTATAGGTGATTATGGTCCATCGAAAGGAGTAGTTGTTGAAAAGGGCGAATATAAAGATATTGATACTGTAACTACTAAACTAGATGAGCTATTTTCTAAAGGTAAGGTTTCCCTAGAGCTTGATAAAGCTACAAAACAGGCTTTCGATGTAGGTGCTACTGCAGCAATATTAGTGTTTAATATGAAGATTGGTAAGATAAATATTTGTACCATAACATTAAGATATAAAGGAAACTTTAGAGCAGCGCCTTCTTTCCAAGCAGTAATGCATAATGATTTTAAGGCAATATACAAATGACAAACTTTAAACAATTTTTAGAAGAAGGACTTTGGGATAATATCCGAAAGAAGCGTGAAAGAATCAAAAGAGGTTCTGGTGAACGCATGAGAAAAAAAGGTGCAAAAGGAGCTCCTAGCGATGCGGCAATCAAACGAGCTCAAGAAGCAGTAAAGAACAGTGAAGTCGACCTCATGTTAAAGCGTGGGGAAACATATATCCTTAAACAAGATAGAGAAGATTATGCTAGAGGTTTACTTGTTACTATGAATGAAGATGGCAGTTATACAGTTGCATATTGGTTAGAAGATGCCGAGCCATATCCAATAGAAGTAATCGTTGATGGTAAATCTGTAAAGAAAGATGGTAAACTAATTAAATTAAACTTTCACCCAAATTTAGATAAATGAATAGTTTCAAACAGTATTTAAAAGAAGGCCCTAGGATACCTAGAGAAAAAGGCCAACACAAAGGTAGTTCAAGCCATAGTGATTTATATACTGACGAGGACCCAAAGGGAACTATTCATGGATTAGGATTTAAAGATGCTGCGACTGCAAAGAAAGGTATCGCAATAATTAATAAGGCCAAAAGAACACATGCACATAAAGTTCAGGCCACCTTGGTAATGCAACAAAGAGCAAAACAAGCTATAAAAACAACAAAAGACCCAGAGAAGAAAGCAAATCTTAGAGACGCATATAAAATCTGGACGGACCATTTAGAAAAGTTAAAACAAAAAACTAAAGAGATGAATAAATGAAATCCTTAACTACATATTTAACCGAGGCCAAGAATACTCATATGACTCATATTGAGGACCTAATCTTGGACGGTGGAGTTAAGGGGGCCCGCCAGGCTATCCTAGCGCTTAGGTCATTGAGGGATATGTTGAGCGGTAGCGCGAAAGCACCTGTAGATGTTACCGTCAAATGGGACGGGGCCCCCGCCGTTTTTGCAGGAATTGACCCAACTGATGGGCAATTCTTTGTAGCAAAGAAAGGCATATTTGCAAAAAATCCAAAGGTATATAAAAACCATGATGATATAGATGCAGATACCTCTGGTGATTTAAATAAAAAAATGAAACTAGCTTTTGATAATTTAAAAGACTTGGGCATTAAAGATGTTATTCAAGGTGATTTTATGTTTGAAAAAGGCGACTTGAAAAAGGAGAAGATAAATGGAATTGGACATGTTTTGTTTCACCCTAATACTATTGCTTATGCTGTACCAGAAAAATCTATATTAGGTAAACAAATTTCTAAAGCTAAGATAGGTATTGTTTGGCATACTTCATATTCAGGCTCATCATTTGAAAGTATGAAAGCTGAATTTGGTAGAGATATAGTGCCAAAATTAAAAAAGACAAGCAATGTGTGGATGGTAGATGCCACATTAAGAGACCTATCAGGAACTGCAACTCTTACAAAAGCTGATACCTTAGAAATTTCTAAGAAGTTATCAGATGCAGGAAAGATATTCAGAAAAATACAATCCACTGTTTTAAAAGAAATAGAATCAAATAAAGAATTAAATTTAGTTATTAATGTATATAATAACCTATCGGTCAGAAAGGGCGAAAGAATAACAAATACAAGTAAACATGCAAAAGGTTTAATACAATTTGTAGCAGATAGATATGCAAAGGAGATAGACAAGCGTTCATCACAGAAGGGTAAAGATGTACAAATATCAAAAAGAGATGAATTATTATCGTTTTTTTCTAAAAATAATGTAAAAAACCTTAAAAATATCTTTGATTTACAGAATTTAATTGTGGATAGTAAATTAATTATTATAAATAAACTAAACAAACTATCAAAAATTGATACATTTGTAAAAACTAAATCTGGGTTTAAAGTGACCGGCGTTGAAGGCTTTGTCGCTATAGACCGAACGGAAGGTGGTGCTGTCAAATTAGTAGACAGAATGGAATTTTCTACTAATAACTTCAGCAAGGATATAATAAAAGGCTGGGATAATCCAGGCTAATGGGAAACCGAGGATATATATGTCAATTAAATCATTTAATGAGTACCTAACAGAGGCGTCTACCGAGGCGACCTTTGTATTTGGAAGATTTAATCCTCCAACAGAAGGTCATGAAAAGCTCTTTGACAAGCTTAAAACAGTATCACGTGGTGGGGTGTATCGTATATATGCTTCTAAATCACAAGACTCCAAAAAGAACCCACTCGGGTTTAAAGAAAAAATAAAGTTTATGCGTAAGATGTTTCCTAAACATTCTAGGAATATCATGGCAGATGCTGATGTGCGAAATGTGCTTGATATTGCAGTAAAACTTTACAATCAAGGATTTACAAAGATAACTATGGTTGCTGGAAGTGACCGAGTAAAAGAATTTAATATACTACTAAACAAATATAACGGAAAGAAAGCAAGGCATGGTTTATATAACTTTGAGGGTTCTATAAATGTAGTATCAGCTGGACAAAGAGACCCAGATGCTGATGGTGTTAAAGGAATGTCTGCTTCTAAATTAAGAGATTTAGCCGCGGCTGGTGATTTACAAGGATTTGCAGATGCATCTTTAGAAGTTCCAGGCGATGGTATTCAAACTTTATATTATGCAATCAGAAAAGGTTTAGGCCTTAAAAAGGAATCATTCCGTAAACACATAGAATTACCACCTGTCTCCGAAACTCGAGAAGATTATATTGAGGGTTCATTATTTAATGTCGGTAATAAAGTCGTTATAAAAGAAACCCAAGAAAGAGGAGTCATTAAAGTATGCGGAAGCAACTATCTGTTAGTAGAGTTAAACGAAGGTGGAAGAAAAAGGTGCTGGCTAGACAGCGTTCAGCTAGACGAATATGCAGACTCAGCGGAATTCGGAACAAAGAGACTGACGGATAGATATAAAAAAGATACTCCTGGTCAAGGTGTTATAGAAAATGCTCCAGCCAACTTTATGAGATTAGCATCTGCTGGTTGGATGAAAATGGCCAAAGATTTTAAGTTTGATAAAAGTGTTGCAAGTCTTGCTAAAAAGGCTTCTCAGTTGGCAAGGAAAGGTAATGATGCTTTTCAAAAATGGTTTAAATCATTACCGTATGATGATAGATTAATTCTTGCAGGAGAGATTGCACACTATACAAAACAAAAAGATAAAACTGTTGAAAAGATGCTAGACTTTAAGTTTGAGGGTGTATACGAGAAGAAAGACAAAGAAGGTAAGAAAACTCAGAAACAAGACCCGGATATAAAAGATAGACCTGGTACACAACCTGCCGGTTATTTTGCAAAAGATGCTGAAGGTGATGAAATGGCTAAGTCTACTAAACAAGCAAGAGCAAGACATTTTGAAAAAGGTGCTAAGAAAGATGATGATGACCCATCTGCATATAAACCGGCTCCTGGTGATGCAAGGGCAAAAACAAAGCCGTCTAAGCATACTAATAAGTTTAAACAAATGTATGGAGAGAATATGTTATCATTTGAAGATTATAATGTACAAGAACAAGATACCGATGCTGCAATTAGAAAGAAAGCAGATAAATCAGGTATGCCGTTTGGTATATTAAAACAAGTATTCAAGCGCGGCGTGGCGGCTTGGAGGACAGGACATAGACCAGGTACAACTTCAGTACAATGGGGACTTGCAAGAGTCAACTCTTTTGTAACTAAGTCATCTGGTACTTGGGGTAAAGCTGATAAGGACCTCGCAGCTAAAGTAAGAGGTTCTTAATGGCTGATTTTAAACTAACTCCTGATAGAGAAAAGGAGTTAGAAAAGATTGCAAAGGATTTACCTGATGCTGATTTTAAAAAGCGTTATGGTAAGGATTGGAAATCTGTGAAGATAGCTACGGCTATGAATATTTTAAAAAAGAAATTAGGATTTAAAGAGGAAAATATGAAAAAATTTAAAGAATTTAGAGCCCAAATAGGAGAGGGTAAAGAGTTTAAAAAGAGTAAATTCTCAGATGACCAAGTCATGAAGGCAATTGATATCGCTATGTCTATGGGTGGTGCTATGACACCTGCATTTAAGAAGATAGAAAAGATTGCAAGAGGTTTAGGAGATGATTACTATGTTTCAAGAGCTTTAAAGTTAGCAAATGAAGATGTTAATGAATTAAGTAAAAAGAAAAGAATTGATATGATTCGAAAAGCTGTTGAAAGAGTTAAAAAGAAAAATGATGCTAAAGCTAAGAAAGATGCTATGCGCATGATGAAACAGGCAGGAATGTTTGATGAAAATATACAAGAAGGAACATGGTCCATACCTGATAATAGAAACGAATTAGCAATGTTATCTGATATGTTAATGACTCCATTTCCTGCTACAAAACCAAACGACTTAGATAAGTTTTTAGATAAATTTCCAGTAGGTGATGATAGTCTATACGATGAAATAGATTCACAAA
>TARA_B100001113_G_scaffold56951_1_pt1 | contig 36516 bp, 32 predicted proteins | sample TARA_B100001113 | Tara Oceans TARA_B100001113 (sample SAMEA2622402) | marine metagenome | biome: marine biome (ENVO:00000447); feature: deep chlorophyll maximum layer (ENVO:xxxxxxxx); material: "saline water (ENVO:00002010), including plankton (ENVO:xxxxxxxx)" | depth 50 m | reverse complement strand
CTACCTTTATTTCTTCCCGAAGAAATTTTAATTATTGATCCTTCAGACTCAAAGAGTAATACTGCGGATATGGCTGCAGCTAACATTTTATCTTCTAAATCATCTTTCATTTAATAATCCTCATAATGGTATGTTTCCATGTTTTTTAGAAGGCCTTACTTCTTCCTTCTCCAATAAAGCACCTAATGCTCTAATCAACATCATTCGTGTATCTCTTGGCTGAATAACATCATCTAAATATCCTAGTGATGCAGCACGATAAGGATTAGCGAAGGTATCATTGTAATCTTCAATTAATCTATCTCTTTCTTGTTCAGGATTTCCTGCAGTTGATATTCTTTTACGGTGGATTATTTGTACTGCTCCACTAGCTCCCATGACTGCAAGTTGAGCAGTTGGCCAAGCAACATTGTAATCGCCTCTAATATGTTTTGAAGACATTACATCATATGCTCCGCCATATGCCTTTCTAGTTATTACAGTTAGTTTTGGTACTGTTGCTTCAGCATACGAATAAAGTAATTTAGCACCATGGCGTATTATTCCGCCCCATTCCTGACTAGCACCTGGTAAAAAACCTGGAACATCTACAAATGTAATTAATGGTATATTGAAAGAGTCACAGAATCTGACAAATCTAGCTGCTTTAGTTGAAGCATCAATATCTAAACAACCTGCAAGAAATTTAGGCTGATTACCAATCACTCCTACGGTATGTCCACCTAGTCTACCGTAACCAATTACTATATTGGGCGCAAAATCTGATTGAACTTCTAAAAATGCCCCATCATCTAATACCTCTTCAATTATTTCATTGATATCATAAGGTAAGGTGGAGTCATTGGGTATTATTGTGTCTAAAGTATCACATAATCTATCATGAGGGTCTTGACTATTCAAAGTAGGTGCCTTTTCTAAGTTATTACTTGGTAAATAACCTACCAATTCTTGTACTAGTTCTAAGGCCTCTCGATCGTTTAATGCAGTGAAATGTGTGACTCCAGATCTAGATGCATGAGTACTAGCCCCTCCTAAGTCTTCGAAGGTTACTTCTTCATTTGTTACAGTTTTTATCACTTCAGGTCCTGTGATGAACATATGGGAGGTTTTATCCACCATAATGACAAAATCGGTTATTGCAGGAGAATAAACTGCTCCTCCAGCACAAGGCCCCATAATGACTGAAATTTGAGGTATCACTCCACTTGCACGTACATTTCTAAAAAATATTTCTGCATAAGATCCCAAACTGGCAACTCCTTCTTGTATTCTTGCTCCTCCACTATCATTCAAACCAATTACCGGAGCTCCTGTTTTTATCGCCATATCTAATATTTTACATATTTTTAGTCCATGCATTTCACCTAGGGATCCTCCATAAACTGTAAAATCTTGAGCAAAGCAATAGACTAATTTTCCATTAATTGTTCCATGTCCACAAATCACTCCATCTCCTGGAATAATATTTCTTTCCATATTGAAGTCTTGGCATCTATGCTCAACCAGTGAGTCTATTTCCATAAAACTTTCATAATCCAACAAATGTAGAATTCTTTCTCTTGCAGTCATCTTACCTTTAGCGTGCTGTGCTGAAATTCTTTCATGACCCCCTCCTGCTTCTGACTGGGCTTTTCTTCGCCGAAGTTCTTTAGTTCGCTCATCTGCCCCGGTCATGTCTGAACGTTGATTGAGTAAGGACGCCCTTGAGCATTCCGACTAAGTTTGTCAAAATATATCCTCTTGCGGTTGTTTGAAAATAGGATACGACCTCGCCAGTATTGATAGGGATGCGTATAGTCATAGCTAAACCAGGACTAGATGGTCATGATAGGGGTGCAAAAGTAATTACTAGAGTTCTTAGGGATGGCGGTCATGAAGTGATATATACAGGTATAAGAAAAACTCCTGAAGAAATTATCAATATATTGATTGACGAAGATGCTGATGCATTAGGCCTCTCTTCTCTTTCAGGAGCGCATGAAGTATTAATACCAAAAATTTGCGAGGAAATGAGAATTTCTGGTTTATCCGATGTTGTTGTTTTTGCAGGTGGTATTATTCCCGAAAAAGATCATCTAACATTATATGATTCAGGAGTTAGAGCTATATTTGGACCAGGTACTCACTCGGAAAAAATAATAAATTTCTTAATTGATATTTCCCTAAGGAAAGAACGAGGCGAACCAACAGGAGTTGGAGAAGAAATTGGGTGGCATTGGGATTGAGCATGGAATCCAAATTGTTGAAATCAGCTTTAAATGGAGATAGAAGGAGCTTAGGAAAAATTCTTACAAAAATAGAATCTGGATTTGAACCTAATATCTCTGTACAAAAACCTTGGACGCTTGGAGTTACCGGGCCTCCAGGTGCTGGCAAATCGACGTTAATAGGTGCTTTAATATCTAGATGGATTAAGAAAGGAGAAAAAATAGCGGTTTTAGCAGTTGATCCATCTTCTCCAAAATCAGGAGGGGCACTTTTAGCAGATAGAATCAGAATGCAAGGGTCTGAAAAATCCGAATCAATTTTTATAAGATCCATAGCATCTCGTAATCACCCTGGAGGATTATCATTGTTTATAGGTCATATGATAAATGTTTTATCAGCTTCTGGGTGGTCAAAAATAATCATTGAAACTGTAGGATCAGGCCAATCTCAAACAAAAATAGTTGCCTTTGCAGACCGTATACTATTGGTTGAAGGACCAGATAGAGGAGACATAATCCAAGCCGAAAAGGCAGGTATTCTAGAATTAGCCGATATAGTTACTGTTAACAAATCAGATATACCTAATTCAAAGTTAGCATATAACTCATTAAATTCTTCATTATCACTAGATAAAAATAACTCTACGATTACACACCTCGTTTCGGCATTAAATGGAGATGGTATCGACGATTTACTCTCTACAATTGATGAATGCCCAAAATCGTCGGAAAGAGAAATTCTTAGACAGAAAGAAAGACTCCTATCTTTGTGGGACGCTCGTCTTTTGAATTATGACGGATTAAATGAACTTCTTGCCGACTTATCTACCGGAAGTATAACACTCTATGAAGCAGTGGATATAGTTGACAAGGCATTAACGAGGAACCAGAATGGATGAAAAAACAGCCAATAGTTTAACTATAGATCACGTTTCTCATTCAATAGGAGGATTTAGCGGCCACGCCTTCCGTAGAATGACTCACATTTCTATGTTTATTATCCCTCTCCTTTATTATCAAAGTGGGGTCGAAATAGCATCATATTTTAATCTCCAACCACAGCAATTTGTTAGTTTGGTTTGCATCACTATTTTGCTGATAGAGGCAGTCAGGTTAAAATCAGGATTGGTTATTATTGGCCAAAGAGAATATGAATCAAATCAAATTTCGGCGTTAGCATGGGGGGCTCTTTCTGTTTCCCTAGTATTTTTGATTGTTCCAGAACAAAATTATGATGGTTTAAAATCTGGTATGTATGGAATCCCTCTTATTTTTGGCCTTACATTTGTAGATCCTCTAATGGGAGAAATTAAAAGGCAGAAAAAAGATATAAAAATGGCTATAACAGTAGGATTATTTTGCTCATATTTTATTTGGTTGGGATGCAGTTTATGGATAGAAACACCCCTAATGATTTCTATTATTTTGGCGCCCTTGACTGTACTTGGAGAAATCCCTCAAGTGAAATATATTGACGATAATGCCACAATGATCCTATTCCCTTTGGCCGCATTAATGATATTATTGCCCTTTGTGTAGATATTTACCCGTCATCTTTACATTTCAATTAACTTCCGTCCGAATGTCGACTATGGTGCCTGAAGATAGTGAATCTGAATTATCGCAAAATGTATATTTACTAATATGGGGTCTTGCCGCATTCGTCTCCATGGTCATTTTCATAAGATTTTTCTAATCTTTTTTTAATCATCAGTTGCATTCTCATAAGCATATGTTTATTTATTTTTGAACATTGGAAATAATATGTGTGGCATTATTGGATTGTTAGGCAATTCAGATACTTCAGTTGCGAGGTCCATGCTTTCGGCACTATCACATCGAGGGCCTAACGGAATGGAAATATTCTCTGACATTATCTCAAATGGTTCGATTACACTTGGTCATGCAAGACTTTCAATTGTAGATTTACAAAATTCAAAACAACCTTTAGGCTCTGATCATGGTTCAGTTCTTATTCAAAATGGCCAGATATATAATTACAAATCAATAAAGTCAAAGATACGTAATTATCCATGGAGAACAAGTGGCGACGGAGAGGTGATATTAGCTTTAAATAAGAATTCATCACAGGTAAAATCTGAGTTTTTTAAGCCAATTCAAAGTAAATTTAACGGCTATATACGTGTTACGGATAATCATTTGGAAACAAATAATCCTGCGACATCTCATAATTCATGGATAGAAAAACTTGATGGAATGTGGGGATTCGCATTATGGGATTCAAAAAAACAGGAATTAATTTTAAGCCGTGATCCGATGGGCATTAAGCCACTTTTTAGAACTATTTTGAATGATGGAACATTACTTTTCGCTTCCGAAATAAAGGCATTTTATCGACACCCTGATTTTTCTCGAAGACCTGATATAAATGCTATTTATGCACGTCTTGCGTATGAATACCCAATCGATAATACGACTCTATTTGAAGGAGTTACTCAAGTAGAACCTGGCTCAATTGAAACATGGTCGTTAGATTCAGATGGTAAAGCAGTATTGACTGGGATTAGTAAATTTTCTTCAGAAAAAATTTCTCCAAATAAAAATTGGGATCCTATTTCGGGTTCTAAAAAACTGCTTAGTAGTCTAAGACATGGTGTTCAGGATCGGTTCATGTCCGATGTCCCAATAGGTGTTGTGCTTTCTGGAGGACTAGACTCAAGTATGGTTGCTGCTTTATCTCACGATTCTGCAATTGCTACAAATAACAGTGTCCCTGAATGCTGGACTGTTGCAGGTAGTGAAGAAAATCCCGATTATGTTTTTTCGGAATCAGTCGCAAATCATCTTGATTTAAAATTCAATTCTAAAATTATAGAAAATGATGTTTTTTATAAAGAATTACCAAATTTTTCTTGGCATGGGGAAGATTTGGATATTTCAGTTCTATTTTGGCAGCCATTATTTCAAGAAATGTCAAAGCATGTTTCCGTTGGATTATGTGGGCAAGGTGCCGATGAATTGCATGCGGGTTATCAAAGATATAAGGATTTAAATTCACATTATGAGTTAATTAAATCTAGACTAGATGATACTAATACTAATAATTCACTAGATTTGAACGTTCCTACAGGGCTAGGATGTCCATGGCGGGATAAAAAGATTTTCTTTGAGAATAATTTTTCAAATTTACTATCTACTCTTCAATTTGAAATGGAAAGGGGGCAATTATCAAACTTTCAATTGAGATTAGCCGATCGTCATAGTATGGCTTTTGGTTTGGAAGCTAGAGTCCCATTTCTGAATTATAGACACCGCGAAGAGTCTTATAAAGTGCCATTAAACTGGAAAGTCTCTGATAAAGAAGAAAAAATGGCTCTACGTAAAGCAGCCAAATTAACTAAATTACCCAAAATAGTTACAGATAGGCCTAAGATGCCTGCTGGAACTGCTACTACTCCTAGTTTATTGTCATCATTCATGGACGAGTTGACTCCTCATGCCATAGAATGGAGTAAAGAATATGGGATTTTATCAGATATCCTAAGAAAACAACCTGATATGGCTGTAGGAATAAGATTATTTCATTCATTACACATGACTGATAGAGGTGCTAGTTTCAACAAAACTAACTTGATGGATTTACTGGAAGATGTTGATTCATGGAATATCAATTAGCATCATATTTTCAGAGATATTAAAACCTTCATGTGTTAAAAGGAATTTTTTACCTATATTATTTTTTATGCCGCTGTAATTTCCTATCTTCTTATTACTATTTACAACTCTATGACAGGGGACAATAATTGACCATGGATTCTTTCCTAAAGCCGTCCCTACGGCTCTTGAAGCTCTTTCATTTTTCAATAAATTTGCTAATTCTCCATAGGAAATTATTTTTCCAAATGTAATTTCCTCCATCAGTTTATTTAGAACCTTTTTTCTGAATACTGTCATTTCTTGATAATCTAGAGGGGGCCTTTCAATTTCTTCACCGTTAAAATACAAATCAAACCATTTTTCAGTTTTATCAAGATGTGATTTTCCTATTGAGTCATTCCCAATTTGCTTCTTTGAAGTTATCTTGATAATTCCTTTTTCAGAAGAAATCGCATATATAATTCCTAGTGGAGTATCTATTTTCCTAATGCCATAATTGTAAATTTCTGACATAAAATCATTCTTCTTCATTTTTTTCCAGATCATTATCTTCTTCCATACCTCTTATTTCATAGTTTGATGGAAATAATGCTATTATAACTCCTGCTATTAACAATGCCAAACCTATTCCAAATGATTGTTGTACTACCATTATTTCTAACCCGATTGCAAATAATATCAACCCCCCTATATTAGAAACCCATACTAATGTCTTGAAAGTGGATAAGGATACTCCACTGGGATTTTCTACTCCTTTAGGCCCAAACTCAGCTCCAAATCTTAGTGGATTACTTTTTTCCATATTATATCACCTATCTATCATGATTATAGCATCTGTTGGGCATGCCAATACACATATCTTACACCCTGTACAAGGATCTCTTAAAACTCTGGCTTTTTTATTGTTATCAACATCCATCATTGGACTTTTCATTGGTGTTTTGTAGACTTCAATAGCATCATCATCACAAACAATTGTGCACTGATCGCAGCCAATGCACAACTCTTCTTTTACCCATGCTACTGTATCTAAACCTCCTTTTATTTTTGCCCTTTCTTCTGAACGCATCGCATTTAACATCATCCGTATCCTTTTCTGCTCAGCATTTCTTCTGGCAGCAAGTTCGCTTTTTTCAGTCACTTCACGTTCCTCTTTACTTCAGTTGACAAGGCTACTGTTTATAATCGTCAGTTTCATTGCTCCTACTACAGTCGGATAGGTATGGAAGAATACATTGTACCTTGGTGGAAAGATCCTCTTTCCTTGGTTGGACTATTACAGGGTATATCAATATGGGTATTGATGGTATATTTTCTAAATTTAGAAGTTGCTTGGATTTCTCTTCCTTGCGGAGGTTTGATTGGGTTCTTTTTGTGGCTAACAGCATTAGGTTATCAAAAAGAACAAGTTGCGAAGATGACATTATTTGGAATTTTATTTAATGTCCTTTTATCCTTTTTTTCTGCTTATCTGGCCTTTTCTTAGTTATTTTTTTTGGCGTTAACTTGTCTTGCCAAGAAACTAACAACATCCAATATTTCGAAATCATGCCTAGGATCTCCTTCGAACTTCAAACATTCGAAATGACTAACGCACTTAGGGCAAGTTGTCAACATAATGTCTGCTCCAGTGGCTTTGACTTCATCAAAACGTTGTAATCTCAAACCTCTGCTATTTTCATTACATGACATCATACTTGATACTCCACAACACAATCCATCTTCTTTATTATGTTCCATTTCAACAAGACTGACTCCATCTACGGATTGTACTAAGTCTCTAGGCTCATCATAGATATTCATCTGTCTACCTATTCTACATGGATCATGATATGTTACTGTAACATCTTCCTCAGTTTGTAATTCCATGTCAAAACCCTTCTCGGTCAGATATTCAGTAGTATGCATGACCTTCATATCATCTAGTTCATAGTCTAAAGCAAATGTTCTGAAACACTCTGCACATGAAGTTACTAGAGTGTCAATTCCACTTTCACCAATTTTCTTTTGGTTATACTGCTTCAATTTCTCGAAAACCTCTGTCAATCCTTGCCACTTCTGGTCATGACCACAACATTTCAGAAAATCTCTTCCCAAGTATGTCACTTCTTGACCCAGTTCTTCAAATAGAGTAAAAGCAGCAGTTGTAGTTTCTCCAAGATTCATTGTCCCTTCATTAACATGGCTAAAAATCATTTCCTGATCTATGTAATCTACACAACCAGGATAATATCCAACATTTGAATCAATCGGATAATCTTCTGTAGAAATAAATGCTTCTTCTTCGTCTGCTTCAGCAGCTAAAACTGCTTGTAAAACGGTATGTGGTATTTCAGCAGCTGGAGGTCCTCCTACTATCAAATTCCTTCTAATATCGACATATGAATCATAATCAACTAATTGAGGGCAAGCATTAGTACATGCACTACATGTCAAACATGAATACAATGGAACTCCATCATCTTCATTATTCCATGTATTGTAGATTATATTCAATTTATCTCCTGCATTAAATAATCTTACAGGGCATGCATCATCACATAAGTCACAACCATAACACTTATTCATTTCCCATTCGTACCCTCTTGCCATGCTGCGCATCAACATGAAGACCATTGCTCCCACTCCTAGGCAGGGAATGAATAGTGAATAAATCAATTTAGCATCCAGACTTTTAGGATTTTTATGATAGGTGGGATTTTTAACTGCCATCTTTTCTATCTCTTGAATAGTTAAAGTACTGTCTTCTCTAATTAATGCTGTACCATCTTCAGCCAATATCAACGGTTGATACGCTATTGCATTATAGTCTGTAATCATAGAAATACTTTCATTAATCCCTGATGATGTTGTACTGTAATACAAAACATATGATTCTCCAGAATCTAAATAAATTGTTTCAGTGGTACAAGAATTACCTTCCATATTCCATATATTCTCTCCTAGAGAGTTTTCTAAACTCATACTTTGACTGTGTGTCCCGACGCCGTAAGTAGATGTTCTAAAGTTACATCCTATGTCTGTTGGAATTTTATCTACTCCCAAGTCTTCTATGGTGAATGTTTTAGATTCTGAAATCGTTCGCTCGAGATTATTAGAGTCGCCATTATATGTGAATTCAGACACAGCAGTATTCCTATTTGTTTCAGGATCAGCATGCCCATTAACTCCTGCAAAATCAATTATTTTATATTTAGTTGGTTGATAAATTCCCCAATTAACCCAATTAGAAGCCGTAATCACACACCAATCTTCATAATCTTCTACTTCAATTGTCTCCCATACCGATAACCCAGTGGTTTCAGAATATGGCAAACAATCATCTTCCCATGTCTCCCATACATTTCCTTTACCATAATGAACTAAGGTATCTTCCGGCTGTTCTTTCATCTCATCTAATTGAGATACACTATCCATTGCACCAAGTCCACCATAATTCCAAAAACCTCCTTCATAAATAGGCCAAGTCGCAGTGGAAATAAGAACCGTTATTATTAAAGTTCCAATTGTAATTTGTTTCCCTATTTTTGGATTGACACGGGCTCCCATAGTGTTTAGTAAAAATTTTCTTATTACAAAATAAAGTACTACAAATAAGAAAATAGCGGTTAAAATCCAAGGTATTGCATTAAAAATTGTAGCCGTCCAAGGAGCCTGTCGGCCACAGAGAAAGTTGTTATGTGAATCTATAAAACAATAGTTAGTCAAATCTTTTGCATACAATTCTAAAAATATGTTAATTGAGAAAACAGATATGAACCATACATGCGCCAAATATGCAGCACCAGCACTCGCAAACCATGGATCTTCAACCCCTCTCTTTTCTCTTTTTCCAATAATGAAAGGAGGTAATGCCAGAATTGCTACTGGAATGCCTGTTATCGCAGCGCCCCACCATGCAGCATTCCAGTAAATGAATGGTTGACCAAAGAAATCTCCGATAGGTCCTGCAGGTATGGTATATTGAGGCAAATATTCTCCCCATCTTAGATATCCATAAGAAAATAAAACATACCAATCAGGGAATACGAATCCAGCTTGTGCAAAAGGATCTGCAGCACTGTGTAATGGAGGAGGTACAATCCATGAGTAAAAAACTATTACCATAATCATACTTGCAAAGATTATCGTGTCTCTCAATACTTCTGTTGGCCAAAAAGAATGGCCAACAAAAACCCTTCTTCTTTCTTGTTCTGCTTCAACAAGAGCATCTCTTTCACTAATATAAGTATCAGCAATCCTTCCAAACCTATCTAATAATCCCATTTCAAAATCTCCTTAATGTGGTTCAGCAATCCCTTGTACCCAAACGATAAATAGATGAATAAGAATTAATGTTGTAACCAATACAGGCAAAATGAAAACATGTAAAAAGTACATTCTTGTGACTGTTTGGCCTGACAATGTAGTTCCTGCAAACAACGCATTAGCCATCCAATCTCCGATTAAAGGTGTCGCAGTTGCCATATTGATTCCAATCGTAGCAGCACCAAACGCCAAGCTATCCCATGGTAGCAAGTATCCTGAGTAACCAAAGAAGATCACAAAAAACATCAATGCTACTCCAATTAACCAATTCAATTCTCTTGGATTACGATATGCTCCTGTGAAGTATACTCTACACATGTGTAAGAATACTGCTGCAACCATAAAATGTGTAGTCCAATGATGTATTGAACGAATGATATATCCAAACGGTAAAGTGGTCATAATAAATTCCATACTACTATACGCAGGAGTTGGATCGCCTTCTCCCCCAGGGACATAATATAATCCAAGAATACTTCCGGTTATCACTAATATGATAAAAGCTAAGAACGAAATTCCTCCTAAGCAATACAATGGATACCAATACCATATTATTCTTAATTTGTATTTTTCAGCATGAGTGAGAGGCATCTGCCTATGTACGCTGTGGAATGCATCTCTACTCATCCCCCAATAGTCCTGTATTCTAAATCTAGTATCTAACCATGAAAATGCCCATAAGAATATTTTTTCTGAAAATCCCATTTCACTGGCATTAGATTCTACGGCTCTTAGAATATCTTTTCTAGGCATATCGTCTCTTTCCTTTCGTAATGTAAATGCAACTATTACAACAACCAATGCTATAAATAGCCATAAAAACCAAAATTGAATCATCTTAATACCTCACCCACAATATGCATACCAATCTTTGAAATCAGGCAATGCTTCTACTACATCGCCATTGACTGTAAAAGGTATTAGAGGCATTCCATTTGGAGCAGGACCTCCAGTTTTTCTGATTCCAATAAACTCGAATGGAGCTCCTTTACCCATACTATTCTTTTCAATAGCAGTGGGATCGAATCTACTAGAATGACATATGCAAAAAAGCTTATCTCCGCCTTCATCAGTTCCACCTGCCGCCCAAGTATCTCCAGTGTAATTATTAGTAACTAACTGCCATCCTGGTATACAGCACAAGTGAGGGCATCTTGAGAAAATAATTACCATATTGTCATGTATCGATAATGTACTGTATGTATCATCGTCTTCCACCTCTCTTCCAGAACCGATATATTTTCCTCCAAGATCATATCCATCTAAGTATTGGAATCTAGGTTTATCAGACTGGAGAGGTAAATCTTTATTCTCTTCATGAGGAACATAAACTACGTTAACTGGAAGTCCTGACCATACTCCTTGAGCACCTATCATACCTGTATTTGTGGCTGCTGCTGCTGTTTGAAAAGAACTATAATTCATCGGCTCTAAGTGCTTATCTCCGTACCATGAAGTATCTTCTGCTCCCGAAGGAACCCAAAATCTTACGGCACTATCTCCTCCATCAGATTCAGGTTGCCCCATCAGCAATGCGGCAAACCCTACACTACCTAAACTAGCCATTGTGATTAGTCCTGCTGCCGTATTAAATGATAACCTCATAAATTCTCTTCTATCTATCATTTTAATAGATTCATCCTCTACATCAGATTGCGAAGGAATAGGTCGTAGTTTGAATCTTCTCGCCATCGTTATGCCTCATATTTTTTCCATGCTTCAGTATCATTCTTAGTTATATATTTGTTTCTCCTGTGCTTGACAACAACAACATCTGGCATTACATATTTCAAATACACAATTCCCATTATTATCAAAGTAAGTAATGTCATTCCTAAATTAAATGCAAGAATTTGTTGATCCCAGCGATTATAAAGTCCATATGATAAAGAACCTGACCAAAATAAAGTCCAAAGTATCCCCCATAATCCTACTAGAATTATCAACCACGAGTCTCCTGATGGCGAGATACTTGCTCTGACAATAGTGCCCGGTTTTGGCATACTAAACACACCATGATCGACCGCCTTTGTATAATTCTCTTCAGATAAATTCACACCTTCCAAGGCATCTCTAGCCTCTTCAACTGTTACTTTTCCGCTACTGACGTCTCGCAATAGTTTCATTACAACATCGTCTTTCATAATTGATCACCTCTTCGAAGGTGCTTAATTCTTAGTCTTAACAGATTACTACGACCTTCATAATGCCTTGAAAAACCGTATCTCAAGAAAAATCCACAGAATACAATCACTAAAATTACTGCTCCAAAACCGAGAAGACCTAGCCAATGCGCTCTTAATTTGGCTCCCATGTGGTGTAAATCAACTTCCTCATTTATCGGTGCAGGGGGATTTATATCTCCATTCCCAGAAAAAATTGTTCTTGTTTTCCCATTATCTTCACCTTCCTCTAGAGTGACACTTAACCTATTCCATCTATCTAGAGATGAAGGTATTTGGTCGCCATTGACCGAATTTCCAACAAGCCAGATTGTAACTGGCTCTTCTTCGCTAGCTTCTGGAGAGGCCCAAATAAGACTCCAAGCCCTATCTTCAGTTTCTGACCCTGATGAAGTGTGAGTCAGAGTACTTTCATCACCTTCCCAATTTTGAACTAAGTTTTCATATCCCTCTGCTGCCGATAGAGTACCACTACTGACTCTAATGGAAAAACCTCCTGTTTGCCCCCCACTTAATATGTCTGGGCCGCCAATTAGTTGGATTCTCATCTCATAATTCGTATTTGCTGAATAATGATAAGGTACTCCATCTAAAACTATGGTTACCGAATTATCTGGTTCTGAAGCATGACAAGTACATCCTGCAATTGTAACATCTCCTTCATTATTAACATCTCCTCCAACACCAGAATGTAATGCTTGACTAGTACCAGCAATAAACATCAAAATTAGGCTTAAAACCATGAGTCTCTTAGAGAACAAATCCAACCCTTGCATGCTTTGGCCTCTATGGTAAATCCCTCCAGATTAAAGGAGGCTATTAAGGTTCCAGTATAGCGCTTTCACACTGCTTAGTATTTTATCAATTACAGATATCTCAGAAACCTAAAATGTTATGCCTACAGGAGAGGGTTATGGCGGGTCCTACGTGGAGGAATATATACGAACTAAATGATCAACAAATTAGAGATTTAGGGCTGGCCGAAGATCACATGGAATTAATGGAAATTTCTGAAGCAGAATCAATATTATTGAAGCTAATTGACGATAATCCTGATTGTATTCCTGTCTTGAATGTAATGGGTCATATGCAGGGCCGATATTTGTCTGACTTTGAAAATGCCATAAACTATTATGATAGAGTTTTGAAATTAGAACCCGATAATGCATGGGCGAGAGATGAGAGGCGTCGTTATCAAAGATATCTAAAATATGATTAGTATACTATAAATCTCTATCCTCTATCGGAATGTGTGGACCGAAGCACCATATTGATATTAGGTGCTGGAGGGATAGGATGTAAATGGGCTACTAAAGCACATTCTAGATGTCCCGAAGGTTCTGCTGATTTACTTCTAATTGATGTTGATAAAAAATCATTTTCAGATGCACAAGCTGCACATTGTCTCCAACTATCATTAGGCGATGAAGACAAAGGTTCTGCTACACTAAGGAGGATGGCAAAACATCGTTTAAACGACGGAATTGGTGATTTTCAGTCATTATTCAATGATTCAGAATTGGTTATAATATTGTCAGGATTAGGAGGAGGGACCGGTTCTGGAATTTCTGCTGAACTAGCCACCATTGCAAAAGAATCAGATAGCGTAGTTATTACTATTGTTGGTTTGCCCTTTGCCGAACAACCCTTTCGCACTACTATTGCTAAGGATGTTCTACCTGAAATAGAATACGCTTCAGATATGTGCATAAAACTGAGTATGGAAAGACTCGCATGGCAGGCAAGAGACCGTAAATCAGACTGGGAATCAGGATCAGAGTGGATAGAAGAATTAGTAGAAGGCTTGGTGACTACACTGTCCAAGGTAGGAAAAATAAATCTTGATTTGATGGATCTAAAGTCAATAGTCAGTAAGCCAGGAAATGCTACACTGGTCGTTGGTACTGGCCTTACAGATGAACCAGAAAAAGTTGTAAGAGTCGCACGACAATCTCCTCTTTATGATATTGACGTTGAAGGTGCAAAAGGCTGCTTAATCCAAGTCGAAGGTGGGCCGGATATGACATTATCACATTTAAATTTAGTTTCTGACGGCTTCTTATCAGTTTTGGATCCTAATTGTCAAGTTATTTTAGGTGCTCGTTCTAGCGACGAAATGATAGGTAAACTTAGATTAGTTGCAGTCCTTAGCGGACTTTAATTACTCTTCTTCTTCTTGATTGATTTTCTTTATTGAAAATGGTAAAATCAATAAGATAACTAATGCAGTTATGATATGTCCTATGGCAGTTGTCTGTAGTAGACTACTTTCAGTTAATTGTTCAGACAGTATGGTAAGTGAACTTATGCTACCTGCATACATATAACCAAATGAAATACCCCAAAATATCGCAGATCCGCCACCAAAGATATCAACGCCCTTTTTCTTACCTCTATTTATCATTGAAGTTACAGCGAAAAATATTGTTATAATCATTAAAAAACCTTCTTCGATAAGCATTAATCCATCAACAGAATCTACTAACCAAGTATTTCTTCTCCATGCACTTAATATGTGCCAACTAGAAGCAAAAATTAAAACACTCATAAATAAGTCTCCTAAATGTCCTTTTTCGCCTAAATTTTTTCTGATATTTGAAGTATAAGTGTCCATGAAATAACTTATTGTGGTAATTATTGAAAAGAATAAAAACCATAAAATATGGACCTTTATATTTGATTCTATTACGTTTTCTGCACCATAACCAAACCACCAAACAAGAGGAATGAATATCATGATTAGACCGAGAGTTCTGAAGAGAGTATTATGTTTTGAAATCTTACTTTGTTTTAATGAATCTCTTTTTTCTATAAACATCAGGCTACCAAACACAAGGGATATTCCTTGCCCTATTGAAAGTAATATGAATAGAGAACTCATAAAAAAGTTAATATTTTTTACTTCAAATAGACTATTTATAATTATTAATTGCAAGGCTGTAATTACAATTACTGGGACTAAGGATATAGCCGCCTTAATAAAATATTTTTTTGTAAATATACCCTCTCCTTCGTCCTTTACATTGAATATCATTTCTCCAAATCTTGATGAGATAGTTATCGCTATGATAACATATGAGATTGATAATGAAAGAAAAATCGAGCTTCCGTTCATTCCGAGATATCCGAGTTCATATCTCATTAACGTGTATAATATTGCAGTATTCATTAATAATATAATTAAGTGAGATAAGGTAGATGGGTTCAAAATAGTCATGAAGAAACTATTCTCACTCTTCTCCCCTATTTGTTCCATAATCTACCGAAGAACCATCATTGGTTAAGTTAAACCCCCTATCGGAACGCATGGGACGAGTTTCTAAAGTCGCAAGAGGCAAGCACCGATGGATTGGAGTTAGAGGAGATAAAAGATATAAATCCAGAGAAGAATTAATGAACACTATTTCAGATATTCTTGAACAATGTGAGTGGAAATTATATGATGTCAAATATATCGATCAAATATGCTTTTTCATTATTAGGACACAGCTCCAAGATTATGAAAAATCACTCAATCTTATCAATTCACATGATTCATTTGAAACATTAACTAGTTCAGGTAAAATCAATCAAATTAGAGAAAGAATATTTTAGTGCATAAAAAATTTCCAATCTATTTTTTCCAAATCAGTAATATTCATGATTTCATGTCCGTCTAAAATATCTATTCCTCCTCCTTCGGACATCCCAATTATTCTAAAGTTATTTTTTCCGTATTTTATTGTAGCCCCTCTTGAAAATATATGTGAAAGCGCCTTCCATGATAGATTTTCCATTTCTTGAGGGCTTATGTTAGGCAATAGATAATGTTCTTCAAGATTTGAAGAAAGAACAACATCTATCATGTTATAGACTTCGATATTTTCTAATTCACCTATGGTCTCATCCCATCCAGAAGATGTGAATAATTCCTCGTTAGTTCTTTTTGTTCTGTTGATGCCCACACCTACTCTCAAAGATTCATCTTCACTATCTGACTCAATCAATATTCCACCCATTTTTCTGAAGTCATTACTCAATAGGTCATTTGGCCATTTTAGTCCAATTTTTAATAAACTAGCAACTGAAGCGCCAACAGTGATTTGTAATATTCCAGGTGAAATTTCTTCTAGAATAGTTTTTGGTATTTTCCATGTTGCCACCATATCGCCATCAATAGATTGCCAATTAGTATTTCTTCTTCCTCTGCCCTTAGTCTGATTCTTTGCCATTATCCTAGTCCAACGCTTGTTGTTAACTTTCTTTAATTCATCCATAGTGCTCTCACACTCATCAATAACGATTGGGATACTATTCCCTCCAGGTTTCCAAAATGCGTGAACTTCTAGTTTTTCATCACCTATTATCTCCTCAGTAATTTTTCTTCCGGACCATCCTTTTTCTTTCCATAACTCCGGCGTGCTATTACTCTCGGGAAACGTCCTAAAAAGTAACATCACTAAACACTTATCAGAAATTTCACACGTCTCCAAAGTATCATTTAATTTTTTATTCCATCCTCCATTTTCCAGATCTAAATAAGCTGCATCTTCAATATATTCTAGTTTATTTGCATCTTCAACTATCGGAGTTAAATATGGTAAATTCCAAATAATAATATCAATTTCATCTGAAATAATTATATTTTCACCAATTCCGCCTTCTTCTACTGATATTGAATTTTCTAGATTGTACTTTCTTACATTTCCTCGAGCACTAGAAACAGCATAAGGATTTACATCATAAGCTATGACCTTCCATCCTAATGTTGCTAATAGCATTGACAAAGCTCCTGACCCGCACCCTATTTCTAGAGCTAAACCTTGATGTTTTTTCATTTTTAATATTGCATTCGCCATTAGATAAGTATCTTCTCTTGGCGGGTACACTGTCTTGTGGGTTTCTAAATTCCAATTACAAATATTCTTTATTTGAAATTTGTTTTGTTTAAGGGGAAAATCCATGAGTATCTGTCCTTTTTTTTCAAAAACATTTATCCCTTAAGTGCTCTATCAGGTATTGACAACAGATTACCATCTGGAGTTCCGACTCTTGCTCTTAGCGGTGCTTGTTTAGTTACTTTCTTAAACCCCTCCTAGGACGGGTAATAGCCCAGCATATGCTATGGGCCTGTAGCTTAGTCAGGTAGAGCGACGGGCTTTTAACCCGTCGGCCGCGGGTTCGAATCCCGTCAGGCCCGCCTGAATAAGCTTCAGGGTCATATTTATCTGGACAAGGGGATCACAAATATGGCAGTAAAAAGTTCAACAAAAAAACGGTTAATAGAACTAGGAGTTCCTGAAGAAAGGGCACACAAACTAGCCGATGATGCTAATATGGATGCTATCAAAAGAATGACTGTAGAACAAGTTGCTAAAAAAGTAGATCTTGAGATGGGTAGTGCGGATTTGGAACTAATCATGGGAGTCATTAGGGAACAAATGGCATCTAGAAAGAGGAGTAGAAGCGGTAGAATTACCATTTCTAGAAATGCTTTATTGGACGAAGACATCCCTCAAGGAGAAGATCGATTTAACGTATTAAACCATATTTTAGTCCCTCATCATGAATTAGTACCAATTGAAGATGAAGAAAAGGTATTATCACCATGGAATTTGATGGAAGAGGATTTTGAAGGAAATAATAGACTTGCAAAAGAACTTCTACCAAAGATATTGATTACCGATCCTGCTGTGCAAGCCATTAAAGAAACAACTGAAGCAGAAGATGATACGTTACTGGCTGGTTGGTTAACAAATAGGGTAATGAAAATAGAACGATATAGTAGATCTGCAGGAACTAGCATAGCATACAGACTAGTCGTGGAGAGAGCTTAAGGGAGTGATTAAAAAATGAAGGAAATAGTTGAAAGTTATTTTAGTAAAAGAAGCCTTGTAAATCACCAGCTTGCGTCATACAATGATTGTATTCCATTACTTGACAGTAGGGGAAGCAGAATGGAAAATATAGTAAGAAATATTCGAATTGGTAGTGATGATTATGAGGATGATAATGAAGGCGGACTAATCAAACTAGACGTTTTAGAAAAAGAAATTATAGTACGAGTTAAAAACATACGTCTCGGTCAACCAACAATCAGAGAGGCTAATGGTGCAGAACATCCTGCTACTCCTATAGAATGCAGATTGAGGAAACTTACTTACTTTGCACCCATATATCTAGATTTCAGGATATATCGAGATGATTTACCCCCCTCTCCTGGCTCTGAACTTGGCTATATGGATGAGAAGAATGTCCATATAGGAAATTTACCAATTATGGTTAGATCTGCAAGGTGTAACTTACATGCAAATAATATTGACCCTAATAGAAAACTTTCCCCAGATACTTCTCCGGAGGATGCAGAGCAATATGTTAAATTATTGAGAAAATATGGAGAAGATCCTGTAGATCCGGGTGGTTATTTTATCATTAATGGTACTGAGAGAGTTTTGATATCAATGGAAGACTTGGCACCAAATAGAGTGACTGTTGAGAGAAATAAGAAATATGCACATGACACTGAAGTGGCTAAAATTTTCTCTCAGAAAGACGGTGTTCGTAAACCTCTCAATGTTGAAAAACGTAGAGATGGTATGCTGATGGTAAAAATTCCTAGTGCCGGAACGACCGCAATCCCCGTAGTTCTCTTAATGAGGGCACTAGGGATGTCAAATGATAGAGAAATTTTCTCTTCAATTGCAGGCCCAGTTGAGGCTATGAAATATACTGTCGCTAATCTTAATGATGTGAAGGATAACGAAGAATATGGTGTAGAAAATGAAGAAGAAGCCCTTGCTTGGTTAGAGAAAAAATTTGCCGCAGGACAACAAAAAGAATACCGAGAATCTAGAGTTCAAAATTTATTAGACAAAGAACTCCTCCCTCATTTGGGCGCTTCATATGAACACCGCCAGAAAAAATCTATTTTCCTAGGTAGGATTGTAAGACAAGTTCTTGAGATGGCAATCAACAATAAAGATCCTAATGACAAAGATCACTATGCCAATAAAAGAGTACGATTAGCCGGAGACCTTATTGAAGATTTATTCCGAGTAAGTCTTCAACAACTTGCTAGAGATCTAAAGTATCAATTAGAGAGACATCATAACAGAAAGCGTGAATTAAAAATTAACTCATGTCTAAGGCCTGACGTTTTGACATCAAAAATAATGCACGCTCTCGCAACAGGAAACTGGGTAGGTGGAAGATCTGGAGTAAGTCAATTATTGGACAGGACTACATATCTCTCTGCATTATCTCACATGAGAAGAGTAACAAGTCCATTAGTTAGGAGTCAGCCACATTTCGAGGCACGTGATTTGCACCCGACTCAGTGGGGGAGATTATGCCCCAATGAAACTCCTGAAGGCCAAAACTGTGGTTTAGTTAAGAACGCTGCTCAAATGATAGATGTTTCTGAAGAAGTTTCGGAATCAGATGTCAAAGAATTACTAAAAGAAGCTGGAGTTGATGATTCACCAGAAGGTTGGGCAGATGGTTCTAGAGTTCATGTGAATGGTGATATCTTTGGACTACATAAGAGGCCACAAAAGTTAGTACAGAGAATCAAGAATAGTAGAAGATCGGGTAAAATAAGATCCGAAGTGAGTATAAGGCACGATACTGAAAACAAAGATGTCTTCATTAACACGGACAGAGGAAGAATTCTTCGTCCATTACTTGTATTAGAAAATGGTAGTCTGACTCTTTCAAAACTTCACCTCGACTCTCTGAGAGATGGAAGTATGGATTTCAATGATTTATTGACTAATGGAGTAGTTGAATGGGTTGATGCGGAAGAAGAAGAAGATCTCTTAATCGCACCTAGGCCATACGACTTACCAGCCGTTTCTCCGAAGAATAAAAGACCAATTAATCCAGCAAAGGTAGAATGGCTAAATTTGGGGGAACCTAACATCACTCATGCCCATCTTTCTGCTGAAATACAAATGCCTAACGGCAAATCAAAGACTGAAAAATTCAAAATACCATTAAATTATTACCAGGAAGATATTGATGCTCTTAAGAGAAGAGAAAAGAAAGCTCATACCGTACTAATATTTACTCACGTCGAAATAGATCCACAGTTAATTTTGGGCGTTTGCGCCTCCCTAGTCCCATATCCAGAACATAATTCTACACCGAGAGTTACTGGCGGGACAGCAATGGTAAAACAAAGTTTAGGACTTTCAAGTGCTAATTACAGGCTTCGTCCAGATACAAGAGCACACATAATGCACTATCCACAACGTTCAATTGTAGGTACAAGGGCTATGGACTCCACTAAGTTCAATGAAAGACCTGGGGGCCAAAATCTTGTAGTAGCGATAATGAGTCACCATGGATACAATATGCAAGATGCCATTGTAATGAATAAGGCATCTGTAGAGCGTTCAATGGGACGCTCATCATTCATGAGGACTTATAATGCTGAAAATAAGAGATTCCCTGGCGGTCAAGAAGAAAGAATCGAAATCCCTGGTACAGGTTTAGATGAAATAAAAGGTCTAAAATCATGGGACTCATATTCTCATCTTGAAAGAGATGGTTTACCTGTGCCTGAAACATTTTTGACAAGTGAAAAAGGAGGAAACCCAGTTTTAGTAGGAAAGACAAGTCCTCCAAGATTCTTGGAAGAAGCACACGGTGCATTCTTACAAGCTCAAGAAAGACGTGAATCGTCAATGAATGTCAGACATGGAGAAAATGGTTGGGTAGATAATGTATTCGTGACAGAGTCACTAGATTCTGGAAGACTTGTAAGAATAACTCTTAGAAGCAATAAAATTCCTGAATTAGGTGACAAATTTGCGAGTCGACATGGACAGAAAGGAATTATTGGTAGAATGGTAAACGAAGAAGATATGCCCTTCACAGAAGACGGAGTTATACCTGATATTCTAATCAACCCTCACGCTATTCCTTCTAGAATGACAGTGGCACACGTTCTTGAAATGATTGGAGGAAAAGTAGGTTCAATGGAAACTAGGAGAATTGATGGAACAGCATTCACTGGAGAAAAAGAAGAATCTCTTAGATCGGGCTTACTCAGAAACGGATTTAATCATACAGGGCGCGAATCAATGATTAATGGAGAAACAGGAGAATCATATCCTGCCGAAGTTTTCGTTGGAGTAATTTATTACCAAAGATTACATCATTTAGTCAGTAGTAAATTACATGCTAGAAGTCGCGGTAGAGTTCAGATTTTGACAAGACAACCTACAGAAGGCCGTGCTAGACAGGGTGGTTTAAGATTCGGAGAAATGGAAAGAGATTGTTTAATCTCACACGGCGCATCCATGGTAATCAAAGATAGACTTCTTGGTGAGTCTGATGGTATTGATTTATTCGTTTGTGCTCAATCAGGTCATATCGCATGGTATGACCCAAGAAAAAGAACATATGTGTCTCCAATACATGGAGATGGTGCAGAGGTTTATAAAATTCAAACCTCTTACGCTTTCAAACTTCTACTCGATGAAATGAAGAGTTTAGGTGTTGCAATGAGATTAGAACTGGAGGATCAAAGATGAAGCGTAACAGTAATACATTAATTCCTAAGAGAATTGCGGGCATTAGATTTGCATTAATGGATCCTAATGAGATAAGAAAGATGTCTGCTGTGGAAGTTAAGACTGCAGATACATACAAAGATGATGGACATGCCTTTAAACAAGGTTTAATGGATCCGAAAATGGGAGTAATTGAACCTGGATTAGTATGCCCAACTGACAATTGTAAGTATGATGAAAGCCCTGGTCATTTTGGACACATACAATTAGAGCTACCAGTGATGCACATTGGCTTTACTGCTCTAATTAAAATGGCATTAAAAAATACTTGTAACAAATGCAGCAAGATTCTATTGCATAGTGCCCCCGAAACTCATCCTCTAGATCCTGAAAAATCCGAACAAGATTATTACAGAGAAAGAGTACATGATGTAATGATAAAACATGGTGTCGGTTCACGTGAGTTTAATAAAACAATAAAAGATATCGAGAAAGAATGTTCAAGTGCAAAAAGAGCTATTTGCATGCATTGTGGTTCAGAACAAGGTAAAATAATTCTAGACAAACCTTCAACGTTTAAAGAAAAGAAAGCGGACAAAGGAGAACATAAACTTAATGCCCGAGATATCAGAGAGTGGTTAGAAAGAATACCAGACGAACATTTGATATTTATAGGAATGAATAAAGATGTTTGTAGGCCAGAATGGACTATTTTGAAAGTTCTTCCTGTTCCTCCTATTACTGTAAGACCTTCTATAACATTAGATAGTGGTGATAGATCTGAAGATGACTTGACACATAAATTAGTGGATGTTTTAAGAATCAATCAAAGATTAAGAGAAAATAGAGACGCTGGTGCACCTCAACTAATTGTTGAAGATTTGTGGGAATTATTGCAATATCACTGTACTACATATTTTGATAATCAGACTAGTGGAATACCTCCTGCCAGACATCGTTCGGGTAGGCCCCTCAAAACCCTAACGCAACGTCTGAAAGGAAAAGAAGGACGTTTTAGAAGTAATTTATCGGGTAAAAGAGTAAATTTCTGTGCTAGGACTGTAATTAGTCCAGACCCAAATCTTGGGATAAACGAGGTCGGTATACCAGTATCGACTGCAAAAGAATTAACAGTCCCAATTAGAGTAACAAGTAGGAATAGAGAACAATTAAGGCAGATGATTCTAAGAGGTCCCGATAATCATCCTGGAGTAAATTATATCATTAGAGGAGATACTCTTAGAGTACGCATTACGGATAGGACAAAATTTATTTGGGCAGGTTTCAGATGTAAAAATCCTGAATGCCATAGTGGTAGTGATGAAGAACCATATCCAGGTTACAGGCCTGACTTAAATGACGTACTACCAGCTCCAAACTTTTTACCGGGTTTGGAATTGAAAAAGGAAATGAAAAGAAATGAAATAGGAGAATTAGAAGAAGTAAATGGAATAGATTTAGAGAAAACTATTGCTAATCTTCGTGGTGAAGATACTAATGGCAAACAATTAGAATCAGATGATCCTAGAGCGTTAATTCACAATCGTTGGAGATGGGAAGTTGAAAATCCAACAGAATATTTTCCAGACCATTTAGAGGTTCGATGCCCCCATTGTGGTAGTCCATCTCAAGAAGACGAATATGGAAATACATATCCTACGGATAGTGAGGATAGATTAAGCACATGGGATCAGGATGGAAACCCTCGTCCAGGAATAGTAGTTGAAAGACATTTAATCGATGGGGACGTCACTATATTCAATCGTCAACCATCTTTGCATAGGATGTCTATGATGGTCCATGAAATTAGAGTTATGGAAGGAAAAACATTCAGATTTAATCTTGCAGATTGTACACCTTATAACGCAGATTTCGATGGTGATGAGATGAATTTACATGTTATTCAAAGTGAAGAAGCGCGAGCAGAGGCCAAAATACTAATGCGCGTCCAAGAACACATAATAACTCCTAGATACGGAGGTAGCGTAATTGGCGGAATACATGACCATATTTCCGGTTCATATCTTTTAACTCACGATAATATGATATTGCCTAAAAATATAGTTTTAGAAGTACTAGGCTCAATTAATTATCAAGGAGAACTACCAAATGAAATCGAAAAAGATGGAATAGTAGGTTACAGAGGGGCAGAAGTATTGAGCCTCATTGTTCCGGAGGGGTTCAATCTTGAATATTTAAACAGATCTGGGGACACAGTTAAAGTTTCTAAAGGAAACATTGTTGGCGCCATAGATAAAAAAGGGATTGGAGCAGAAGATGGCCGATTATTAGATGCAGTTGTTCAAACACACGGTAATCAGCGTGGTGCAAAATTTATTAATGATATGACTAAAATGACAATTGCTGCATGTACTTCATTAGGATTTACTACTGGAATTGATGATGAAGATTTACCTCCAGAAGCCAAAAAAGAGATTGAATCTATAAATAAGAAAGCAAGTGAAGATGTAGACTTAGAACTTGTGAAATATGGTAAAGATGGTAAGAAGTATGAAGCAAGGCCCGGTAGGACTCCTCTGGAAACCCTCGAGGAGAATATACTGCAAATACTTGATACTGGTAAATCTGACGCTGGAAATGTTGCAAAGAAATATCTGGGTGAAGACAATGCAGCGGTTTTGATGGCAACTTCCGGTGCTAGAGGTTCAATGGACAACTTAGCAATGATGGCTGGTTCAATAGGACAACCAAAAGTTCGTGGTAAGAGGTTGGAAAGAGGCTATCAAGATAGGGTTTTGGCACACTTCCCAAGAGGAGTCAAAGGAGCTAGAGAGAAAGGCTTTGTTTCTTCCTCATTCAAGAGAGGTTTAGAACCAACCGAATTTTTCATGCTATCGGTTTCTGGTCGAGAGTCCCTAGTCGATACAGCAGTCAGGACAAGTAAATCAGGTTATATGCAACGTAGATTAATTAATGCTATGGACGATCTCAAAGTTTCCACTGATGCAGAATCTTCTGTAAGAAATACTGGCAATAGGATAGTCCAATTCCAATATGGTGAAGACACTGTCGATCCAGCACGCAGTCGTAAAGGAGAACCATTTGATGTCAATCTAGTTCTAGACGAAGCTTTAGGAGGTGCTTAACAATGGTAGTAAAGAGTGCGACAAAAAAGAAATTAATGGACTTAGGCATAGAGGAAGAATATGCTCATAAATTAGCCGATGATAGGAAATGGGATGATGTCAAAGTCCTTACTCCGCTCCAAATTGGTCAAATTTGTGGTATCGACTCTGGAACATCTCAAAAAATTCATCATGTAATGGCAAGTTCTACCAAATCAGCAAGAGCTGCAGCTGCAAGAACTGAAAAAACCGTAGTCAGAAGGAGAACTTTGTCAAGAAGAAGGAAAAAAACCTTGCTCCCAATTCAAGAATATGATGTAGAAAATAGTAAAAAACTATTATTAAGAGATTTAGATGTTGAAGATCCCTTATTCATCCAACTTTCTGCAAAATCTAATGAATTAGGCTTATATCTGACTCCTCAGGTTATAAATACATTAGTAGAAGGTATTAATTCAAGGGGCGATAAGAAATTATCTGATAAAAAATTAGAAAGCATTATCAAATCTGCCTACAATCATTTACTAAAAGCGCGAGTTGATCCACATGAAGCTGTGGGGATTACAACTGCTCAATCATTAGGTGAACCTGGGACGCAAATGACAATGCGAACATTCCACTATGCTGGTGTTGCAACTGTGAATGTTACTCAAGGACTACCAAGAATAATTGAAATTGTTGATGCTCGTAAAGTACCTAATACGCCAACAATGAATATTTATCTAGAAGAATTCAATTCTAAAGGTAAACCTTTGAGAACTAATGAAAAATTGGCGAGAGAATTAGCAGCAGGAATCGAAACAACTACAGCAACAGATATTGCAGCAATAGATGTCGAGGTAACACAAAGATACATTAATCTTCAATTGATTCCTTCTAATCTAAAATTAAAAAATATGACTGGTGCGGAAGTATTAGATAAATTATCTAGAGCATTGAGATTATACATACAGTCAGATAACGAGGATCGGCCTAAAGTTCTTAAAATAATACCGGGTATATCAAAAGCAGAAGATTTGACAAATTTAGCGACAGACCCTCCTACCTATACTGCGCTGTTACAACTAGAAGATAAAATAAAGAAATTAAGACTAAAAGGACTGCCAGGCATTTCTAGAGCTAATGTGCAAGGACCAAATAAAGACGGAGAGTATTACATATCTACTATTGGATCTAATTTAACCAAAGTTAGTGAATTTGCAGGTGTTGACAGATCTCGAACATATACTAATAATATCAGTGAAATATATGACTATTTAGGAATTGAGGCCGCACGGCAAGCTATTATTAATGAAGCATATGATACAATGGCAGGAGCTGGTTTAGACGTCGATATTAGACATTTAATTATGGTGGCGGATGTGATGTCTAGTGAAGGAGAAATAAGGGCTATAGGAAGGCACGGAGTTAGTGGAACTAAACATTCTATATTGGCTAGATCTGCTTTCGAAGTGACAGTTACTCATTTACTTAAAGCTGGAATCATTGGCGAGCGCGACGATCTTAGTGGAGTTACTGAAAATATCATTGTTGGTCAACCTGTCGCCTTGGGGACAGGAAGCGTAGAGTTATTTTATGTGCCAGAGAATTAAGGAGGAATATAATGGATTTAGCACGTCAATTAAAACAAGGAATGAATACTGGAACTTTACTATTTGGACAAAGGCAAACTATGAGTGCCTGTTCAAGAGGAGATGCGCGAATGGTTTTAGTAGCTGCCAACTGCCCTCAAGAATACATTTCTAACCTCCAATCTAAACATCCTGATGTACCAGTACATCAAGTATTGTTAGTAAATCGACAATTAGGTGCTGCTTGTGCAAAACCATTTCCTGTCAGTACTCTTTGTATTACTGATCCTGGACAAAGTGAATTATTAACGCTAAGTCAGAATATTTGACACTAGAAAAGTCTATTTTGCAAAATTTTAGGGTTTTATTCAAAGTCCTCCAATATCTCGCGAGGGTATGGAGAGTGAAATTCGTAATTTAATAAAATTACGGGGAGAAAACTTTCATAATCAGAATTATGATTTCCCTTCTATCGATTTTAATTTCATCGGCAAAGTAGATTCTTTACAAGATTTAAAAGAATTTCCTTCTAAATCACTTTTTATTTGGCATGTCTGTGATGGAATTACTAAATTAAATAATTTTGAAATAGAAAGATGGAGTGTCGATGCTCCTTCCGGGAATCATTTGATAATTTCGGAGAGATTTATTGATGATAATTTAAATCTAGAAAACTATAGAAAAAACAAGATTTTTTTTTGGGACCCAAATGAACTATCACAATGGTTCGGAAAAGCAATACTGAATAAAGAAATTAGATTATCAATTACCAAAGATAACAATATTGACGATGCAACTAGTGAATTTAATGAAATTAGAAGTATTGATAATTCTATTTTAACATTAAAGCCCAATATAGAAATATCTATTTGGTTATCCAATAAAGGATTATCTGGTATTACATATACTCCGATTTTATTATCATCTAAGTTATGGGAGATCGATGGTGAATTAATTGGTCCAGAAGGTCTTATTGAAAAAAAAAGTGGAAGATCATAGAAGATCCATGGGAAAATAATTTTATTTTATTTTCTAATTTGGATGTTCTGTCGCATTCTCCATCGCTGAGAATTATTGAACCAAACAAAAATCTTTGGAAAGATAAGCTCCAGGTAATGGACCTTATTGGACCGTTAATTAATGAGAAACGACAGGGAAAACCAAAAAATGCAGGATTATTTACCCAAAGCATGGCTCTACAAAATTGGAACTTTAAATCTGATAATTGTCATCTTCATTGGAAAAAGATACTAATGCCTGCTTGGATTGTAAACACCGAAAATAAGCAATTAATTCACGGCATTAGTGGTAAAGAGATTACAATGTAATGATCAATTCCTTTGCAATGACATCAATTCGTCTGTAGATAAAGTATCTCCGGACATCAATCTACTCATTAAATCGGAAACTTCTACCTTTTCTTCTTCATTCTCTTCTGTAGTAATCTCTTTGAGTAAATCTTGCATTGAATGGATACATCTTAATGATACTACATATCTACTATGCATTATATCCGCTTCTCTTTTTGATATTGTTACTTCCATCTGTGCATTATTCGCGATTTCCCTTAATCTATCTACTTCTTCAGATAGTTCCATCATCAAGTCATGAGCTTCTTGTGCGTTCCTAACTGCATCTTCAACATTATCATGTGCCTTTGCTTGGGAATATTTTGCCTCTCTTTCATTCTTTTTTAGGTTTCCAAAAATATCTTCTTTCACAACCTTCTTGGCTTCTTTATAATCTCTACTTAATTTCTTCATTTTATTGAAGAATTCCTTTTCCTTTTTTCCAGAAAAAGCACCCCTCTCATACATATTTTCTAATTTATCCATTTCAGACTTTATTCTACGTGGATCAGGTCCGGATTTTTTACTAGTTCTATTCTCTTTATCTCCCATTTTTTCTTTCATTTCTTTTCTGATTAGTTTCAATTTTTCAGATTTTTCAAACCTTATTTCTTTCAATTCTTTAACCTTAATATTTGCAGCATCTCTTACGATTTTCTGTTTTTGTACTTCTGAAATTAATTCTTTAACCTGAATATTGATTTCATTTCGCTTATCCAAATGCTTACGAACTCTATTATTCCATTCGTCTCTTTGCTCTTTATTGTTGGTCAATTCTAAATTAATTTTTTCAGAGAGTGGATTAAATATATCGCCAACCTCACTATAATCCATCAATATGCCACCTATTATGTACATTCCGACTTCGATTGTTAATATAAATTAATACTAAAATAAATCATTATTTTCTATTAATTTTCTCTTAATGCTGCACTATTTCCCTTCCTTGACTTTCTTTTTGCATTTCCAAAACGCCTCATTTTTCTTTTTTTATTTCCCTTATTTTTCGAATCACTTTTCTTTGTTTTATTTGATTTTATACTATCTAAAACTCCATGATCTAGTAGTACATCAAATTCAGAGGCATCAAGAACGCCTCCTTCATTTATTTTACTTTTAACTTTAGATAAACTAATTTTTTTATTTGATAAATTCTTTTCCTTCAATAATTTTTTTATTTCTATAAGATTTTTCTTCAAATCATTTCTTTCCAATTTTAATTCATCTAGTTTTTTATCTATTGAAGATATTTTTTTACTTATTTTCTTTATTTCCTTTCTTGTAACTATCTTCCCCTTAGATTCAGGATTATTTTCCATCTTAGATATATTTTTTTCTTTTTCTTCTCTCTGGTTATCTAATTTTTTAGCCACCTCTCTAAGTTTGGTGATATTTTCTATATATTCCACATGAGCCTTTTCAGATTCTCTTTTCCTCTTAATGCAAACCTGTAATTCAAAGAATTTTTTGAATAAGTCTTGCTCCCTCTCTAATGTTGGCACTGTCGTTAAATCATTATTAATCGTCGTTAGATTTTGATAACTTTTTATTATCCATTTTTCCAATATTTCACTTGGAGGAGGAATTAAATCATTTACTAAATCTCTAATCTTCTTCAAATCTTCTGATTTTTTCCTATATCCATTAAATTCATTTAGTAATTCTCGCCTTTCTTCATCCATTGAATCTACTTCTTTCATCATTTCTCGAAGTGTTTTCACTATGTCTATTTGATTTCTCCTATCTTCTAAATAATCTTTGAATTTTTTTTCATTAGATTCTATATCTCTTTGTATTTCTCTTTTTAATAGTACAATTTCATCGAATTCCATACTTTTCAAATCAACACCAGATTTATTTTCTGATGCATTAGTCATTACTCTTCCTCCATTTTTTTACTATTGATATTATTTTTTTCCTTTTTATTTTTATTGGAAGTAAAGGATGACATCCCTCCTTGTTGAACTTTCATTGCTAATGTCATTAATTCGTCAAAACCATCTAGAATTGTATTTTCCCAATATGATATGTCTCTATCTAAATTTTTTAATAGTTGCCTAGCCCGATCTCTTTGTCTCTCTATCTCTAATAACTCTGTCTTTCTTGCCATATATTTTGCATGAATTGGCTCTCCAAGATTGACATTTTTAATCATCTCTCTATGTTCTCTATCTGCAGTCTTATACAGAGAATTCATTTTTTTTCTCTTCTCAATAAACTCTGCCATTTGAGGATTTGAAGATTTACGTTCTTTTAACCATAATTCATTTTGTCTAATTATGTTTCGCCTTGCATCTATCATTTTCTTCTCTGCTTTGTGGTCAAGTGCAACCGTTTGAATATTAAACTCTATTTCTTCCAATTCTTCTATCATTCTTTCCTTCTTCCACTTTGGATCTAGATTAATCATATTGCCAGATTCAGTTAATTCATTTTGAATATCTTTAATTTTTTTCCAGATTTCCCCCGCTTCTTTTTGGCAGGCATCTCTTTGTTTTTTAATTTCAGATATTTTTTTCTTTATTTTTTCATTTTTTTCTTGTATTTTTCTCAATTTTGGCGTCAATGCTTCCGATTCATTATCTAGATTTTTTATTATATTTGGTAGTTGTTCCTTTAATGCCCTACGTCTAATTAACAACGCTTCAGCAATCTCTTTAGGAGTTACACTGAGTAAGTTGTCTGTATCCACATGTCCCCCACTTAATTTCATCATTAAAATGTCTCTATCCTTTACTAAGAGGGTTTCATTCATACGGTACTACTCTAGGGGCTATAATGATGGCGAGGAGTTTACATGGTAACAGTTGTCTCTCACTACTTATAATAATGCTTTTTTGTTCATTTTCCTTATTTCATATTTGCCAAGTTGAATCTCAAAGTCTGATTGAGAAAAATATTCAAAATACTAATTTTACTGATGTTAATTTTTCTGCAGCAGGAAGCGAAAAAATATCTATTATCGGAGAACCTATTCATTTAGGAGATTCTGTCAAAGCTTCAATTTTAATACATAACGAAGGAGATGTTAGAGATAGTGTCAGACTAGAAGTAAACGGAATCAATAATTCCATCTGGCGAGGAGATTTTGTCCAAATTGATCCTGGCTCAAGTAGGGAAATATTAGTTTCTTTTATCCCTTTGAATGTAGGAAATAATGAATTTAATTGGAGTGTATATAGTCCAAGTGGTGGTGTAGATAGTAACCTACATGGATCTTTTAATATTGAAGTACGTAATCAACAATCATTACAAATATTGTCTAACTCTTACTCATGGACTTCTGAGGAAGGATTAGAAGTAATGCCAGTTATTTTTCTTTCTGAAGGTGTTTCTAGGGATATTTCAATTAATATCTTCGATAATGCTGATAAAAATAATCTACTCCAATCATTGAAACTACTCTTAGATCATGGTAGCAGAATTATTCATTTTAATCTAGCAAATCCTATCACCGATAACATATTGATCGAGGTTGTTCCAATATCTTGGCATCCGAATGTTTCTGATTCTAATAATGCCAGTATTATATTTGTAAATCCTCCTTATACTTCGGTAGAAATTACAATCGATAATTTTTATCCCAAAAAACCTGTAAAAAATGAAAATATATCTTTTGAGTATACGATTATCAACAATGGAAATAGTAAAATCAATTCTGGTTTATTGCGACTTACCATGTCTGATCAAACAATAATATACGAAGAAAACTCTCCTTCATTATTGCCAGATGCCACCTATTCTGGCAAAATAATCATTACAGAATGGAAATATTCATATTCAGCAAATTTATCAATTAACTTTGTTTCTGGAGATTATCAAACTAGTAATTGGGTATTAATAGAGTCAACTGATTCTCCCCAAACATCTGGCCTTCCATTTGATGTCTATGCCGTTTCATATGGCTTTATTGCGGGTTTAGCAATAGTCATAATGGCCAAAATTGTCATCAGTGCCATTTCAAATCGCACTCCTTCAACAGCTAATAATTCTAAATTAAGGCCTCCCAGAGAATCAAGATTTGATACAAAAAATATCAAAAAACAACAAAAGAGAGAAGTCATTTGTCCTTTATGCGAACAAAGGCTAAACGTCCCCTCATCCCACGGAGGGCTTGTCAAATGCCCCTCCTGCGAATCAAATTTTGAAGTACAACCATTAGAGGCCAAACCACAAGAGAAAGATGATACTTTACAAGAAAAGATGGGATCTGTTGATATTGAAATTACTATACCTTCATCTTCATCTATTGGAGATATGTTAGATTGCCCAGCGTGTGAACAGAAACTTAGAGTACTAGAGAGCAAAAGGCCGGTTAGAGCGCGTTGCCCAGCATGCAAATGCGAATTCATGGCTCTTTCTGAGGGGAAATAATATGTTAGACCTAAGTCAATTTGAAGAAATGTATCTTAAACGGATATTCGAACTCCATTCTGATAAACCGGATCAGATAGTAAAAACGACACAACTTGCTGAATCTATGGATGTAAGTGCTGCTTCTACTACTCAAATGCTCAATCGTCTTACAAAAAAAGATTTATTGACATATCTTCCTTATCGCGGGTGCAGGCTTACTCCAGAGGGCTTCATAACTGCGTCAAGGATAAAGAGAAGGGAAGCATTAGTGGAAATTCTTTTAGTTGAGGTGATAGGTTTCAAAGGTGATACTAATGCGATGGCGTGTAAATTAGAACATGCTATCGATGAAGAATTAGAGGTGACCTTAGATAATATGCTTGGATATCCCGAAAGATCTATTTCTGGTGCTAAAATACCTTTAGTCGATAGAAAAATGGAAATTTTACAAAACAATTTATTGCCGATAAATTCCTTACCAAATAATACAGAGGCTACTGTAGAGTTAATTGCTATGAATGACAGTGAGAAAAAAACTTTAGAAGGAATTGGTGTAATGCTTGGTTCAAAAATTAAAAAAATTGGTGAACAATTTATAATTGATGATAAAAATATAAATATTTCAAAATCTCTTTGTCAAAAAATACTGGCCAGAGTATCTCAATATTCTACTTCATGAGGTTGATTTATGTCCGATGATAAAATTATTTATGAGAGTAATGATGAATCGAATAAATCTGACTTAGAATCAATGTTAGAAGACTTAACTAATGCAAATCCAGTTGGTGAAGTCTTAGAATACAGTGAAAAAAATGTCCAAAAAGACGAGATAAATGTATATGATCATAAATCTAGTCTTAAAAACCAAGAGATAATCTTAACCGGAATTGATGATTTGTTAATTAGTAGTGGGGCAAGATTAATACTATTCCTCCCTTTAATCGTAGTAATTCTATTCGGTCTTGCCCAGTCTTTTAGTGATTCTAATCCGGATTGGTGGGTTAATAGTGTTCAAGGTTTAATTTTTAATCAAGATATTTCAACATCTATTTATTTCATTTCTCTACTAATCATGATAGCAGATTTGTCTTTGTTATTTATTTTACTTAGGTTAATTTATGTCACCAGGCAAATATTCATTTTAGAAGCTGAGGAAATAACTAATTCAGGTATTACATTCAATAGTGCACATGGATATGCTCAAATGAAAGAAACAATAGATGGTTCCTCCAGACAGTTAAATGTAACAACTGGATTGATGTTTTTAGCAACTCTATTACTCTCAGTATCACTTTATTTCTCTACTCAACAATCATCTGAATTACCTGTTATGATTGCACTTTCTACAGGTGCTTTACTATCTGGGCATGGAGTTTACATGGTTTCTTCTCGTTCGCGTTTTAATACAGTTAACCCATGGGGTTTGTTGGAGGCATTTTCTACACCAATCCATCCTGCCTTGCTGAAAAGGCCATTCTCTGATATCATAAGATCCCATGTAGATCCTTTACTTTTAGTAAAAGTTTCAAGTTATGTAAATTCTCTTTCATCTAAACTCGATAAAGGAAAATCAATCACTGACCTTCAAGAAAATCTATTACATTTATTGCATTTACGCAGATCTGGACTAATTTCAGATGAAGTTTTTAGGGATGTTTTGGGTGAAATTATTGATGAGGAAGTTATCGAACAAATATTCCAACATCCTGAATTAGGAGAGGAAACTTGGAATCGTCTCCTTACGCATGCAAGTTCAAGGTGTGCTCCATTTTTCCGACTTCATGACAGATTACGTATGCATCAAGAAAATGAAAATTATAGTGGAGAAATTTGGTTTGATGTAGATATGGAGAATTTGACATTAGGTAATGCGAATTTATTTGCTTATGTGCTAAATCAGAGTACAGAAACTAAACAACTAATTCTTAGGATACAAACTCCAGATTTCAGACCTAATGAATGTGTATATGGTTTAAAAATACCTCCTAGTAAAAATGAAAACAATATTAAAAATCTTGATTCAATAGCTAAATCGTTACCCAGAACTTTATCCTCTACCAAGATTGTCTGGCAGAGTCTAATCCCGTCTTCTACTGGAGAAGCAACCGTTACTGTCCGTCTTGAAGATACATCCGGTAATCTAGTTTCAGGAAGAGTTCTGACGGTTCAGGTTCGTTCTGATATATTTACAAGACTTAGATTAACTACGGGGGCTTTGCTTATGTTTGGTGCTATTGTTGCAGTATTTTCACCACTAATTCCATTTGCTTTATCCTTGCTCGGCCTTTAGTGGCCTTGAATAAGGAAATACTATTCCCATAACCATGGAAGAAGCCATCGAGGGTCAAGAAGAAGATCTGAGAAACCGCTTAAATGCAATGGAAACTAAATTAAAAAGAATGAGAGATCAACGGAATAATTTCACCGAAAATGCCCGTAGAGCGGCAGATTCCAGAAATTCTATGCAGAATCAAGGTAAGGAAATAAGGACTAAAATAAAAGAATATTTAGATCAACAAAAAGATATTCGAAATAAAGCTAAAGAACATCAATTAAAAAGAGATGCACTACAGAGTCAAATCCGTGAATTAATTTCTCAAAAAAGAGGAAAAAAGGAAAGTAGTAAAGGAAATAAATCTGCTATAGTTGAACTTTCAGAAACAGTTGCCGAAATAGAAAGAATCGAAAGACAACTAATGACTGACGGAACTATATCTCTTAAAAAAGAAAATTCTCTATTGAAATTTTTAAAGAAATTAATAGTTAAACGCGATGAATTAACTCCCTTAGCATCAGAACTTAATCTATTAAACATTGATTTAGGAGACATGGAAGGATCAATTCAATTATTAAAGGCTGAAGCTGATGCAGAACATAAAATAATGATGGATTTTCATAGTCAAGCAGATGAAATATGGAACTCAATAAAGCCTATGTTCGAAGAAAGGGACTTCATACAAGCCGAGGGAGACCGCCTTCATGCAGCTTATTTAGAAGGAAGAAAAAATGCGGATGAAGTACACTCCTCTATTGTTGATTTAATGAAAGAAGTTAATGAAATTAGAGATAAAATGAAAGCAGAAATTGAAGAAGGAAAATTAGTCATAGAAAACCATAATCGTTTGGTAAGAGAGTCTCTAACGACGCCGGATAAAGATGAGGATTTGGCAAATTCACTTTCAGAGAAATTAATTGAACAAGGAACTTTAACATTTGGAGGTACACTTAGTGGTGATTTTTCTAATGCCGAAAAGAAACCTAAAGCAAAAAAACCTTCCCGAAAACTTAGAACGACAAGGGGTCGAAAGAGATAATTTAATATCCTCTATCCTGATATTTTGTTTTCAAATTTTCAATCTCTAAACCGGGCATAGCATCTCCCATCATAGAACTTGCTTTTGCGACTATACCTGCATCGTCATAGTGATGGGTTGCTAAAACTATGGCTTCTGCCATTATCTCAGGATTTGCACTCTTAAAAATGCCGGAGCCGACAAATACCCCATCCATTCCATGTTGCATTAGTAATGCAGCATCAGCAGGTGTCGCTATTCCTCCAGCTGAAAATGTTACAACTGGTAACCGTTTTTTATTAATTGCTTCATTGAGTATATTTGATACTTCGCTATGTAAGTGATCCAAACTACCAAATGGAGTATTTTTAGGAGCTATTACGAACTCTGATTTCTCTTTTAATTTCTGATAACCTTCTAATATTTTGTCTACCGCTAATTCTATTTCACTTTTATTCGCTATACTTAAAGCCTCTATCTCATTTTTAACTAGTCTAGCATGTTGTATGGCACTTACTACATTCCCTGTTCCTGCTTCTCCCTTCGTACGTATCATTGCCGCACCTTCTACAATCCTCCTAACAGCTTCTGATAGGTTAGTACAACCACAAACAAAAGGAACATCAAATTGATTCTTGTCAATATGGAAAAAAGGATCAGCAGGAGTTAATACTTCCGATTCATCTATCATATCAACTCCTAAGGTTTCTAAGACTCTTGCTTCTCCTTCATGACCTATTCTTGCCTTTGCCATGACAGGTATAGATGTGGTCTCAATTATTTCTTTAATCATATCTGGATGACTCATTCTGGCCACTCCTCCATTTGCTCTAATATCTGCAGGTACTCTTTCTAAAGCCATTACTGCTACAGCTCCAGATTCTTCAGCAACATGAGCTTGTTCGGCATTGACAACATCCATTATTACTCCTCCTTCTTGCATTTTGGCAAAACCTCTCTTCAAAAGTTCTGTTCCGTGGAAAAATTGAGTAATATCTAATTTTTTAAACATATATAAGGCCCCTAAAATGTACTTGATGACTTTTTT
>TARA_B100001113_G_scaffold133943_1_pt1 | contig 37123 bp, 34 predicted proteins | sample TARA_B100001113 | Tara Oceans TARA_B100001113 (sample SAMEA2622402) | marine metagenome | biome: marine biome (ENVO:00000447); feature: deep chlorophyll maximum layer (ENVO:xxxxxxxx); material: "saline water (ENVO:00002010), including plankton (ENVO:xxxxxxxx)" | depth 50 m | reverse complement strand
GATTTAGTTTTGCAAGCACTCGATAAAATGCCAGGAGGAGCGGAAACGTATCATGAACCAGGCGATTCGAAAATATTAGCAAAAGCACCTTCAAGGGCACCAGAAGGGACAAGTGGGTCACATCATTTTGAAGATAGTAGAGGAGAATCAATGTTTTACATAGCCGGAGGTGGCGAAGGCAGAGGTAAAATGCCATACAGGGTTTCTATAAGGTCACCTATGTTTATTACTATTCCATATGCGTCTAAATGCATGATAGGGTACAAAGTTGCTGATATTCCAGCAATTATGGGTTCATTCGATCCATGTATCGGAGAAACAGATAGGTGATTAAATGACTAGTAGTGATTGGTTAGATATTCGTGGATGGTCTGAATCAATTATTGGATGGTCAATGGACACTACACACGATTTATTACCTAACTCAATACAAAATGACTTTGCACAAATGCAACCAGCATTAGAATCCTTTTTCTTAGCTACAGTGATGTGTACGGTGGTATTTGCAATTATGATGCTTACCCTAATGGTTGTCCCGTATATAGAGCGTAAATTTATTGGAAGACTAATGGATAGAATTGGTGCCACGACTTCATTACGCAGTCTTTGGATTGGAGAAGGAAGTGCAACCGCAGGAGATTGGTGGAGTAAATTACCTATGGGGATGGGTACTCCAATAGGTTTTGTAAATGCTAAATTAAATCAGTCATTCGGTAATGAACATCCTCATGAAACTATTTCAAGAGTTAACAATAGAGGATATCATGGTATTTGGTTTCTATTACCAGGCTTTTTCCAAGCATTAGCTGATTTTCTAAAATTCGCCACAAAGGAACATATAGTTCCCAAGAAAGCCGATAAATTGGTATTCGAGATAGCACCCGTAATAATAATAGCAACCACAATAATGGTTTATGCATTTATTCCATTTGGTCCGCATATCTGGGCGGCAAATCCGGATCTTTCTTTAATTTTCATGATGGCAATTTTTGGTGTTGCCCCATTGGGAGTATTTTTTGCAGGGTGGTCATCTAACAATAAGTATACTCTGATAGGAGGGATGCGCTCTGCAGCACAATTGACTGCATATGAAATACCTCTTTTAATTACCGTTCTAAGCATAGCTGTAATTAGCGGGTCATTCAATATTCTAGAAATAGTTGATTTCCAAATTGAAACATCCAATACTTGGAATATTTTTATTCTTCCCTTAGGTGCTGTACTTTTTCTCGTTACCATGATTGCAGAAGTGGAGCGAATACCTTTTGATATGCCCGAAGCAGAAGCGGAACTTGTAGAAGGCTGGTGGACTGAATATGGAGGAATACGCTGGGGCCTTATGTTCGCTACTGAAATGATGAGGGCTTACGCGGCATGTATCTTATTCGCAATGTTCTTCTTGGGAGGTTGGGAGTTTCCTTTCGAAGATTTCTTATCTTCATTACCATTTTTAGGAGGAATCTTTGAAGTAATATTCACCTTAATACCAGGCTTAGTTTGGGTCTTATTAAAAGCATGGTTATTATTTGCATTTTTTGTCTGGATTAGGGCATCATTACATCGTATAAGAACAGATCAAATTCTAGAATTTGGATGGCTCTATCTTCTTCCTTTATCTCTAGTGAACCTTGTGATTGCTACTTTCTTACGCCTTGAAGTTTGGACAGATTCTGGTTGGCCAATTTGGGCTGCGCCTGTTCTCACACTTACTGCACTATTCTTCTTTGTAATATACGCTTTAGATGAAGATGAAGAAGCATTATCACAATCACGCCGTCCATACAGTACACAGACTTTATCCAAGGCATATCCCGGTACTCAGAAGAAAGCTAACAGGAAATTCAAGAAAGAAAAGCTCCGAGGAACGATAGGAGGTGAATTAATTGAAAAATCTAGAATATAACACAGGACACCCACATGCGACACCAAATTTTCGTAATTTAGTCATTAGGCCAATGTGGATTACGATGAAAACTGCTTTACGTACCATTCCCTATATTGGGAAAGCAAAATTTCTCAAAAATGACTATCACGCACAAGAAGCAACCATGGTAGATGAATATACAATTAATCGAGTCGGTGAAAATCACCCATCCGTTGGACAGGTATATTCTGCAGATAGGGAATCCTCTCCTGCATTGCCTTTTTTGGAACGCCCAGTCACTATAATGTTTCCATATGAAAGATTAGAAGATATGGAGCCATGGCTTTTTGTCCCAGGTAACTATAATGGACGTATAGGAATTGTTTGGGAAACTTGTACTGCATGTAAGGCATGTGTCAAGGCATGTCCAAATGATTGCTTACACATGACTAGTGAAACAAGAGTCAATGTTCTTGATACTACAAACGAAGGAGATGAATGGCATGGTTACGGGGGAGAATTAGAAGCCGGTGGTTTAGCAGCCCGTGAGAAAGATAATTTTACTGAAATAGAGACAGAGTTTGATTTAGTTCATGCGCATGCCCCTCCTCCACAACAATATGATTTTGCTGAAATTATCGATATTTCAGGCGATACTGCTACCGTTAGATGGCAAGATGGGTCTGGAATTGAAGAGATAAATACTTCGCATTTAAGGCCTGCAGAACAAGATATTGTATCTGGTAGAATTGATTTGGGACGATGTATGTTTTGTGGCTTGTGTGCAGAAGCATGTCCTTTCGAATCATTTTTCATGACAAATGAATATGATGGTATGACTGGATATACGCGTGAACAACTTTGGATGGATGCTGACCGTACACGTTTACTTCCAGCAGTTCATCAAGAGCGAGTAGATATGGAATTAGCAAAGAGGGCTCAGAAAGAAAAAATAAAGCGAGAAAAGAAAGCTGCTAAATTGGAGGCCTGATATTGTCTATTGACTTCCAAGCAATTGTATTCGTTATTATGGCTGCGCTTGCTATTTTAGGTGCTCTTGGATGCGTATTCTCCAGGAGGGTAGCACATTCTTTACTTTCTTTAATGCTCACCTTTTTTGCAGTTGCTGGTGTTTTTGTACTAGCTGGAGCAGAGATGTTGGCGGCAATACAAATCCTTGTTTATCTTGGGTCAGTAATGTTAGTTGTTCAATTTGGTGTTATGCTGACAAGACGTAAGATATTGGAGGTTGACTACTGATGAGAACAATGACTGCTTTAACTTCTTTAGGAGTTTTTATTTTTGTTCTTTTACTGTTAAATGAGGTAAATTCACATTCGATGTGGGATGTATCAATTTCTTCTAATTCACCAACAACTCTTGAATTTGCAGATGCTATTTTCAATCAATGGGCATTTGCTACCATCATACTTGGAACTCTTCTATCAATGGCAATGATAGGAGCATCATATTTAGTCAGAGATGAACGTTTAATCAATCTTGTGTGGGATATTAGGGGGGAGGTAACTGATAGTTTGGAAAACATAAGTACGTTCAAAAAATTCACTCGACCCTCTAAACAAAAGGAGGAAGAATAATGATAGATCCCAGCTGGATAGTAGGCTTGGGCGTTATATTATTCGGCATTGGATTATTGGGTACATTCTATCATAAAAATGCAATAGTTGTTTTGATGTGTATAGAATTAATGCTTAATTCTGCAAATCTTAATTTTGTTGCAGGAGCAATGTATTATGGAGATGTAAATGGTTGGGTTTTCACGGCTATCGCTATAGCTATTGCTGCAGCTGAAGTTGCAATCGGATTAGCAATTCTACTATCAATGTATAGTACTCAACAAACTATTTCCTTAGAAGATGCCAATATTTTAAGAAACTGAGGTGAATTAATGGGTGAGGTAAAACACGAATATCCACTCCTGTATCCTCTTATACCAATATTGTTGTTGGTGCCAATTCTAAAATTAGTGGGCTGGGAATCTGTAGATGCCGCATTTTTAATTGTTACAATACCATTATTGATATTCCCTACAATCTTAATAATTGGTCAAATTTATAATAAAAATCCAATATGGAAAAATAAATGGAAAGAAGGTGGAATTTTAGCACTTGGGGCACTTACTGTATCCTTAACAATAGCACTTTGGATATTATTTGATTATTTATATGGCAATTCCAATTTTTCAAATCAATCTGTAGATACATGGTTTGAATGGATATCTTTTGATTTCCTACAATCTAATTACGTCTTCTCTCAAGAAAGTCGGATAATAGGTATAGGTGTTTGGATAGATCAAGTAACTTTGATGATATTATTTGTTGCAACATTTCTGTGCTTTTTGATTTGTTGGTTTAGTATGGGTTACATGAATACTGACCCGATTAATGAAGATCGTAACCACCGCTTTTATGCAGAATTCGTATTATTTAGTATGGGTATGTTTGGAATGGTATTGGCAGATAGCTTTCTTTGGCTTTTCATATTTTGGGAAATAATGGGGCTCTGCTCTTATCTCTTAATAGGATTTTATTATTGGAAAGTTAGCGCTGCATATGCCGCAAAAAAAGCTTTTCTCACAACTAGAATTGGTGATGTTTTTCTAATGGTTGGTTTATTTATTCTGTATGATATTTATGGCTCATTAGACTTTGCAGTGATTTTTGATGATCCATCAACAGGTGTTTCAGGAGCATTAGTCGATTCAAATAAATTATTCTGGGCACTTTTACTATTATTTGTAGGAGCAGTTGGGAAGTCTGCACAATTTCCTCTTCATGTATGGCTACCTGATGCAATGGAAGGTCCGACACCTGTTTCTGCACTAATTCATGCTGCAACCATGGTAAATGCCGGATTATACCTAGTAGCTAGAATGGTTCCTTTTGTTGATATACACTATAATGGCGTACCAGGATTAGAAAATCTTGGAATAATCATTGCATTTATAGGTGGAATAACAGCATTTATGGCTGCATTAATCGCATTTGTTCAAAATGATATTAAGAAAGTTTTAGCATATTCAACTATGAGTCAATTAGCATATATTTTTACTGGTTTAGGGGTGGCTCTGTGGTTTTATAACACCGATCATCACCATGCAGCTATGATAGCATTTGGAGCTTCAATGTTCCATTTATTCAATCATGCAATGGCTAAAGGGATGTTATTCATGGCAAGTGGTTCTGTTATACATGAAGTTCATCATGCACATGATCACATAAGTGAAGGAAATCATGATCATAATTTTGATCCACAGGATATGCGTAACATGGGGGGCTTGGCTGCAAAGATGCCAATTACTGCAACAGCGATGATGTTTGGTTCTATGTCAATCATCGGTGTTCCTCTCATCGGGGGCTTCTGGTCTAAAGAAGGAATAATTGCTGAGACTTGGAAAGCTGCTATAGAATACGAGCCAATAATGTTTGTACCGGCTATTCTCATACTTGCAACTGCAGGTATGACAGGATTCTACATGTCTAGAATGTGGCTAATGACATTTGCAGGAGAGCCAAAAAACGATGTTGTAAATCATGTCCATGAAGCAACTCCTTGGATTAGAGAACCGCTTTTGATTCTTACAGTAATAACTGCAATTGGTGGTTTTGGCCTGGCTTTATTTGACATTATTCATTATTTATCATCAGATATAGATCATCTAAAAATGAAAGGATTGTTGTACACTTTAGATCATGCATTTTTACCTTCCGATATGAATACAAGAGTTGTGGGTTGGACAACAATCATGCTTTCTTTCATTATTGGGCCAATTATTGCTGCAAGAGTTCACGGAGGCAAGCTACAAGAAGGAGAAAAGGCAATACCATTAATCAGTTGGTTGGTATCTCTTTCAGGTAAATTTGGAAGTCAAGATGTAGATAGTATCTCAAAATCACAATTTTCTGAGGCATTACAAAATAGATTATATTTTGATGATTTTTATGAGTATTTAATTTCAAAAACCGTCATACCATTCGCAAATTTTTCTGCATGGTTTGATAGAATAATCATTGATGGTATAATAAAGCAAGTAGAATCTAAATCAGTTTCTGGATCACTAGAGGTTAGGAAAATAACCACAGGTAGTGCTAGAGATTATATTTTGATGGCTGCAGTTGGTATGATTTCGATTTTCATTTTGATATGGGGGGCAAGTTAATGAATCCTGATATTTTAACAATAATTACTCTTGTGCCTATTTTTATAGGTTTTCTATTGATTATTTTACCTCAACTTTTGCCTAAAGAAATTGCAGATAATCTAAAATTAATTACTCGTAACATTTCTATGGGAGTAGCATTAGCAATTTTTGCTATTTCTACAATGATTTTTATTGGAACAATAGGTAATGTAGATTGGACCAATATTTTACATGGCGAATACGTATTGAAGAATGAACAATTCTCTCTTATTTCTTCCATAGGTGTCCAATGGAAGGTCGGTGCGGATGCTCTTTCATTTCCAATGATTTGGCTAACATCATTGTTGATTCCAATTTCCATGCTCGTAGAATGGGATGCAAAGAAAGGCCATATCTTCCATCCTCTAATATTAATTATGGAAGGAGCATTATTGGGTGTTTTCGTTTCATTGGATTTATTCATTTTTTATGTTTTCTGGGAATTGACTTTGATTCCAATGTTCCTGCTGATACTATTATGGGGCGGTGAAGATAGAAAATATGCTGCAATGAAATTCTTCATTTACACATTTACAGCAAGCGTCTTCATGCTTATAGGTATTCTAGTGCTGTATTTCCACACTACTCCAATTACTGGAATGGGGAGCATGACCGGCCATCATTTTGATTTGGTTCAAATGTCTATACAAGATAATTTGATTCCTAATGAAGGACTGAGACACTTTGTTTGGATACTTTTACTCATAGGCTTTGCGACTAAAATGCCCAGTGTTCCTGTACATACTTGGCTTCCTGACGCACACGTCCAAGCTCCAACAGCCGGATCTATGTTATTAGCAGGAGTTATGCTGAAAATGGGTGCTTACGGTTTTCTTAGAGTTGCAGTGACAATCTTCCCTGAATCAACTATAATTTTTATGCCACTTTTGGTTTTCTTAGGAATGGCAAGTTTAGTTTATGGAGCATGGGTGTGCATGGGTCAAACAAACCTCAAGAGAATGGTTGCTTATTCCTCGGTTTCACACATGGGATTAATTTTCCTAGGTATAGCTACAATGCAGCCTCTTGGTATCGCAGGCGCATTATTTATGATGTTCGCACATGGGGTCATTAGTCCACTACTCTTCGCTGTTGCAGGGGCTTTCAAACACCATTATCACACACTAGAAATTGGCTCAATGCGAGGAATAGCACACCACTCCCCATATCTTTCAGGCCATATGATGTTGGGTTGGATGGCTAGCTTAGGACTTCCTTTGATGGCAGGCTTCGTCGCTGAAGTTGCAATATTAATAGCATTCTGGATGTCTTTTGGGTGGTTAGTTATGTTACCTGCATTAACATTAATCATTACTGCAACATATTACCTAACGTCTATGCAGCGCACGATTTTTGAATCCGATGATCCTCACCAAGGTATATTGCCCGCATCTCTTCATGGTGATGACCCTCATGATGTAACCTGGAATGAAAATACAGGTATGTTCATACTAGGAATTTTTACAATTATATTTGGTATTTTCCCATTTATTTTCTGGGATATGATGTCTGTATGGAGCACTGGGTTTATGTCTGATGTAATGATTAGTGCTTTGGAAAATACTGATGTTTGGAGTCCAAATATAGGTTGGATATTGGAGGCATTCAAATGAATTCCTTAAGCGATATTTCTTTGGAATTATTATTACCTGAGACTATGATGATTGTTGGTACATTAGCAATGATAATGATTCCCAATTTAGGTGATGCGAAGATTAGAATACCTCTTACCAATACAACTGTACCAGTATTTTTTGGAGGCACACGATTCACTCAAGTAAACAATCCATTTATTCCAAGCGTAGTTGCAATGATTACTTTCACTGCATCCTTCTTTATGTCATTTATCATGCTTGAAGCAGAAATAAATGGAAATATAGGCGAAGTAATGGAGATAAATCAATTTACTAACTTATTTTCATTAATTTTTACCTCCGCCCTACTAATAACATCTGTAGCAACCTTTTACAGAATGCCTCCCCATAAAAATCCTGAAATACCCAAGAATACAGATTCAGAATCTTCTACAGGTAATAAAATAAAAATATTAATGAATAATCGTCGTCAAGTAGATTTTTACATCCTCTTAATGATGGTTGGATTAGGCATGTGTCTTATGTCTAAATCTACACATTTATTCTTACTTTTTGTCTGTCTAGAATTAGCATCCTTATCGTCATATGTCCTTGTGGGCTTTTACAAGGAAAGCGATATAGGTGGAGAAGCAGGAACAAAATATTTTGTTGTTGGTTCAGTTGCCTCAGCCATAGGAATATATGGAATGTCTTTGCTCTACTTGTGGAATGGAAATCTACAAATAGACTCTCTAACATCTTCATGGTCGACTATGGAAACTCTTGATCCGTTTGCTGGAATTGGGATCGGTTTGATGCTTGTTGCTTTCGGCTTCAAAGTTGGTGCAGCGCCCTTCCACCTGGCGATTCCCGATGCATACTCTGGGTCTTCTACTCCTATCGCCGGGTTACTTGCAACTGCATCTAAAGCAATGGGTTTTGTAGCTATAATGAAGATATTACTCATTATTACATCTTCTGAAGAGGGAGTAGAAGCATATTGGATGGTTGCAATTGCATTAATTTCTGTAATTACTATGACTTGGGGTAATTTTGCCGCTTTAAGTAGCGAAAATCCAAAAAGAATGTTGGCCTATTCTAGTGTTGCTCATGCAGGTTATATGCTTGCTGCAATTGCTGCGATTGGAAGCGGTCTGGGAGACATAGACTCTAATATTCTGATAGTTACTGCTGTTATTTTCCATCTAACGATTTTAGTTTTATTCAAATTTGGAGCATTTCTGGTTCTTACTATGCTAGAAAAGGATGGACTAAGTCACAATATGGATGGTTTGAAGGGATTAACACGAAGAGATCCTGTCATAGCGGTTTCTATGTTCATATTCATGCTTTCTTTAGCAGGAATACCTCCCCTGTCAGGATTCTTATCTAAATTATTAATGATTAATGGAATAGTAAATGTGTCTGCAGACACCGGTAGTTTATCCTCTGCAACGATATTGTCTTGGATAACTAGTGTTAATATTATATTTTGGTTAGCACTTTCAATAGTAATCAATAGTGCAGTTTCGTTATTTTACTATTTGAGAATAGGTTTGATAATGTTCTTTGAAGAACCGGTAATTCAAGAGCCTCTAGAAAAATCGATATATCTGAGAATTTTTATAATCATTTGCGCAACTCTTACTTTCTTATTAGGTATTGGACCGTTATCGGAGTATTTACTTGAAATAGCCAGTGAAGCAGCCCAATCTTTACTCTAACTTAGGTAATTGATGCTCAAGTTCACATAGGGGTCTATCGACCGAGGCATATGGCGCGTAGGGAAGAGAAGGTCGATGCAGAACTTCTTGCACGTTTAGAATCCGGTTCCGGAGATAGAATTAGAGTCCCCTTACCTAATAGGAAAGTGAATGAGATGTTTGCAATAGCAGACCTTATTCTTGGAGGGAGAAGAGTACGTTCCATATGCGAAGATGGACAAACTCGTCTTGCTAGAATTCCTGGAAAGATGCGAAGAAGACAGTGGGTAAGAGAAGGGGATTTGATAACTCTACAACCTTGGGAATTTCAAGATGAGAAGGCTAACGTTTGCATGCGCTATACTAAAACACAATCTCTATATCTATCAAGAAAAGGTGTTTTACCTGAAATTGTTGACTTGTTTGGAATGGCTGAAGATTCAGATTTGAACACAGATGACGATATCGAAATTAATGAACAACAAGAAACCATTCCTGAAATAATCTCAGAGTCGGAAGTCGACAAAGAACCTCAAGTCACCCCTCCATCCGTTGAAAATGATGCAGTCGATGATATTGATTCGTTCTTCGGGTGAAAAAATGAAAGATAGTAAAGAGTGGGACTTAGAACCAGACTTTGATTCTCTAATGAAGAATGAAAAAAAACATGAATGGATTTCTGAGCCAAGATTTAAGAAATTATTCGACGAAATTGAACATAGCATACAAGGCGTAATGGGCAAAGGTCGATATGAATGGGTAGATAGAAGGGTTTTCGATCAAGTATTTGATAGTTCAACTCTTCTGGCAATACATAAATTGATGCAAAAAGGAGATATTGATACCATTGAATACCCTATAGCTAGAGGTAAAGAGGCACATGTTTTCTATGCAACTAGTAATAATGGTCCAGTTGCTGTAAAAATATTTCATACTACTAATGCAGTTTTCAAAAGTCTAACAAAATACATTGACGGCGACCCAAGATTTGGAGGACTTTCCAGACGTCACAGAGAATTGGTAAATATTTGGGTACGTAAAGAATATAGGAATTTAAAACGAATGAGGGCTAATGGGTTAAGAGTTCCACAACCAATTTCGCATTTCAAGAATGTGTTAATTATGGAATTTGTAGGTGAAGAGCAAGCAAGTCCGAGATTGAGAGATGTAGAAATTGCAAATCCTTTAGACATATTTTTCAAACTTTTAGATATAATAGCTATTAATTGGCAATCTTGTAATTTGGTTCATGCAGATTTTAGTGAATACAATATATTGATTAAAAATGAAGATATTTGGGTGATTGATGTTGGACAGGCCGTTACCAATCAACATCCCAATGCTGAAGAATTTTTAATCAGAGATGTTACTAGACTAGTAGAATGGATCAATCGTAGGGGTTTTGAGATTAACATTACTGATTCTTTGGTAAGAGTTTTAGATGAACCTGTTCCAAAATTAAAACCTCTCCCGGGTGGAGATTAAATTATATGACTTCATGACACGATTCATGGAGCACCTGGCACGCATACCGAAAGATCGTATCGGAGTTCTCATCGGAAAGGGTGGAGAAACACGTAAATTGATAGAAAAGGCAAGTGGGGGTTCTTTACAAATAGATTCCCAGTCCGGCGAAGTTAACATAGTATGGGGCTCAGAAACAGTAGACCCTATAGTACGTATGAAAATGCCAGATTTAATTATGTCAATAGGGAGAGGTTTAGCACCAAAAAGAGCATTACAGCTACTAAATGACGATATCTTCCTCAGGATGTATGACATTAGAGAATGGGTAGGTCGTCAACCCAATCAAATTCGTAGGATGAGAAGTAGATTAATTGGTACAAATGGCAGAATAAGGAGTTTAATTGAAGAATTGTCAGGTTGTGAAATATCAATTTATGGTTCAACAGTTTTGATAATAGGTGATGATGAAAGCTTGTTAATTGCTGGACCAGCCATTGAAGGGATATTGAGAGGATCTGAGCATGGGACTGTCTTGTACGGCCTTGAACAAGATAGGAGAAAACAACGCCTACATTCTCGAAGTCTTGAATCATACCAAGATAAAATTGATCAGCCAAAATCAGGTTTCGAAGCATTAGTTCCCGGCTTAGCAAGTGCTCGAAGAAAGGCAGCTAGAAAATTTAAAAATACACAAATTAATATTGAAGATAAAACTGAAATTAATAAAATGTTAGAGCTTTCCGACGATGAAAAAATAGTATATGAAGAAGAGTAATGAAACCGCCACACCTAAGCGCAGTAGTCTCTTCGCAGGTACAATGTCTAATCGTTTAGAAGAGTTATACGATTATGAAAGATGGTCTATAAATATAATTTTAGCATCCTTTATACTATTTTTTTCTGGTTTATTTCTTTCATTTTTAAATATTGAAAATCCACTAACGGAGTTTATCTATGATTATTATTTAGATCCTATAATTGCCGAGGAAACCTCAGATGCAGGATATAATACAATAAATACATTGACTTATGCTTTTATACTAGCTATGTTTGTAGTTTCATTGGCTGCATTGTTGAGATTTTTAGGCATCGATTCAAGTGACTATTCATTAATAGCATTATTTCCTTATGTATTTTGGGCCGTTTTTGGTGAAGTTGTTGAAGATGCACAAATGTTTGATTCCAACTTAGCGCCATATTTTGTCAGCCCGGGAATCCATTTTCAAACCGCCTTTTGGGTCGTATCCGCTGGTTCAATAGCCTACATTCTTCAGAAAAAATCCAAAAGTGAGAAAAAATTAGAAAGGGAAATAGAACTATTGTCCAGTTTACTTATTCTCTTACAATTTTTTATATATGTTTCTTCAATTTCTAACAGTGATAAAGTTATTAACCAAGAAATAGATTTATCACTTTTAATTATAATTGGAATTATCGCTATTTTTGTACCTCAATTACTAACTAAGTCATTGAAAATTTTTACTCCAATTCAGAGATTAGTTTATTCAGTGGGGCTAGGGGGTTCTTTGATATTCATTGGTGCACTTTCAGCATATGCAACTCACGTCTCTAGTGACCAACTTGTTTTCTGGCCGGTAATGGTTGTGATTGGATTACCATCTCTTCTTGCATATTATATGTATACTATTGGATCTCCTGCAGTAGAGGAACTATCTTCTAATGGATTGATTGCTGGTGTACTACCGGGTTCAATGACGGAAGAAGATTATTTGGCATTGGTTTCACCAGAAAAAGATCTCATTGAATCTTTACGTAAGAAAGCAATAGGGGCTTCTCCTGTAGTTTTTTTAGCTGTAGCAGGCCAATTACTTGATGGTTTAGCTACATGGATTGGTATTGATTATTTTAATTATAAAGAAAAGCATGTATTCTCAGCGTGGATTATCGAACAATTCGATACGGCTGCAGGTTTTGTCGTAATCAAGTTAGGATTAGGATTATTAATTTGGTATTTCTTTACTATATCCAACTTTGAGAATAGACAGCAGCATTTGCGATTATTAATTGGATTGGCTATGTTGGTTGTAGGGATGGCACCGGGACTTCGAGATGTTTTCCGGCTTGCTTTAGGTGTTTAATTATTTAATTTTTAAATATTAAACAATTCAATTGAATACTTGGAGGCCATCTCGAGTGTTGAGGGCTATGGAGAGACTACCCACGCGCATTGATTCCGGAAGTCAAGAATTTATTCGCTGTCAGGAAAAAAATATCGCCTTAGTAGACGATTTAAAAGAAAAGTTAGCCAAAGTAAAACTTGGAGGAGGGGAGAAATACGTTGAACGCCATCGCAATCGAAATAAAAAATTGGCAAGAGAAAGAATTTCAGATATTTGTGACTCTGGAACTCCTTTTCTAGAATTATCTCCATTAGCAGCAATTGACTCTTATGGCGGTAGCGCACATTCTGCTGGAATTGTCACTGGAATAGGTGTAGTTCATGGTAAACAATGTATTTTTGTCGCAAACGATGCAACTGTAAAAGGGGGATCATATTATCCTTTAACAGTTAAAAAACATATCAGAGCACAGGAAATAGCAGAAGAAAATAATTTACCTTGTATTTATTTGGTAGATTCTGGAGGGGCTTTTCTCCCCCTTCAAGATGAGGTATTCCCCGATAAATTACATTTTGGACGAATATTCAGAAATCAAGCAATACTTTCCAGCAAAGGAATTCCACAGGTAGCAGCTGTTCTAGGATCATGTACTGCAGGAGGAGCATACATACCTGCAATGTCTGATGAATCAATTATCGTCAAGGGAAATGGTACAATTTTCCTTGCTGGCCCACCATTAGTGAAATCTGCTACTGGTGAAGAAGTAACTGCTGAAGAATTAGGAGGTGCCGATGTTCACACTAGAGATTCAGGTGTCGCAGATCACTTTGCCAATGATGAACCAGAAGCGTTACATATGGTAAGAAATATTGTAGAAAATCTCAACATAAAGCCAAAATATAGGCTTGAAACAGGAATTGTAGAAGACCCAATATATGATGCTGATGAGCTAATGGGAATTATACCAATGGATAATAGAACCACTTATGATGTTAGAGAAATAATTTCAAGAATTGTCGATGGTTCTAGATTTCATGAATTTAAAAACAGATATGGCCCTACATTAGTTTGTGGATTTGCAAAGATTCACGGCTATCCGGTTGGAATAGTGGCAAATAATGGAATTTTATTTTCTGAATCTTCATTAAAAGGAGCGCATTTTGTGGAATTATGTGGCCAAAGAGGAATTCCTTTGGTCTTTTTACAAAATATCACTGGATTTATGGTGGGGAAAGATGCTGAATCTGGTGGAATAGCCAAGGATGGGGCAAAATTAGTAACTGCAGTGTCTTGCGTACCAGTGCCTAAATTTACAGTGGTCATTGGTGGTTCTCATGGAGCAGGCAACTATGGAATGTGTGGACGCGCCTTCGACCCAAGATTCCTATTTATGTGGCCTAATTCACGTATTTCTGTCATGGGAGGTCCACAGGCTGCAGATGTATTGACTACTGTAAAACAAGATCAAAGAGAAAGAGAAGGTCAAATACCCATGATTGGAAATTCTCTTAATGAATTTCGCGATCCAATACTTAAAAAATATGAAAAAGAAGGATCTCCATATTATTCTACGTCTAGAATCTGGGATGACGGAGTTATAGATCCAAGAGATACACGTGATATTTTGGGCTTATGTATTTCTGCTTCCTTAAACGCTCCTATGCCAGAACAGAAATATGGTGTATTCAGGATGTGATGAATTTGAAAATAATCGATTATAAACCAAAGACAAAGTATAGTAATATGGTCATTGAGGAATCTATAGTAACAATTACATTAAATCGTAAGGAAGTATATAATGCGCTTAATTCAGATTTAATCGATGAATTAATACAATTATTAATTTGGACTAAGGAACGTTCAGTAGGTGAAAATAATGATTTATATGATTCCAATGGTGATAAATATCTTAGAATTTTAGTGATAAAATCTGTTGGTAAACATTTCTGCGCTGGAGCCGATATAAATATGATGCGCGAAGCAGGATCAAAAACTGCAGAGGAAAATAGACAAGATTCTTCACGTCTTGACCAGTTATTTTATTCTCTTTGGTCACATCCTTGTTTTACTGTGGGGACAATCCAAGGTGTGGCACTAGGTGGTGGAGCAGGTTTAATTGCCTGTTTGGATTACATAATCATGGAATCAAAATCCCAGTTAGCCCTTTCTGAGGGAAAATTAGGAATATTGCCAGCCGTAATAGGGCCATATGTATACCGTAAAATAGGAAGCGCTCAGTTTCGTAGACTATCTATGTTAGCCAGCAGAGTTGGTGCTGAAGAAGCATTAAGGATAGGCTTTGCCAACGAAATTGTGGATACTAGTGAAGATTTCCATTCCTCCTTAGAAAAAATAATTATCGAAGTATTGAGTACAGGGCCGATGGCCATTTCAGAGGCCAAAAAATTAACTTTAACTTTCGACCGTTGGAATGATGATGATTCTAAACTTCGACAATTCACTCTAGATAAGACTAGTGAGATGCGCGGCTCAAAAGAAGGACAAGAGGGATTATCTTCATTTCTCGAAAGAAGAAAACCGAATTGGTTAAGTGAAGAATGAGGAATTAATATGTTTCCTGACTGGATGAAGGATGCACCAAAACCATATTCTTCTGTATTAGTTGCAAATAGGGGAGAAATTGCAGTAAGAATACTCAAGTCGGCTAGAGAATTAGGGCTCAAAGGAATTTCAATTTATTCTGATTCTGACGCCAATTCATTACATGTAGAGATCTCTGAAGAGGCAATATATCTACCTGGGAATCTTTTATCTGAAACTTATCTAAATATAGACGCAATAATTAATGCAGCAAAAATTTCTGGTGCAGAAGCAATTCATCCAGGTTATGGATTTCTCTCTGAACGTTCTGATTTTGCAAAAGCTGTAGTAGATGCAAATCTAATATGGATAGGGCCAAGCCCAAAGTCGATAGAAATTATGGGAGATAAAATATCTGCCCGTAATAAAATGATAGATTCTGGTGTGCCAATAATACCCGGAGAGGAAATTTTCATTGGTAAAGACGAGGATCATATTATTCCATTAGCTGCAGCTGCTGCAAGAGTAGGATATCCCCTATTGCTCAAAGCAAGTGCTGGAGGAGGGGGAAAAGGTATGCGTGCAGTTTATGAACCAAAAAATCTCAAATCACAATATGAGGCTGCATCAAGAGAGGCATCAACTGCATTTGGAGATGGTACCGTATACGTAGAGAGGCTACTCACGAAGGCAAGACATATAGAGATACAAATTTTGTGTGATGAAAGGGGTAATTCTATACATCTAAATGAAAGAGACTGCTCTTTACAACGACGGCATCAAAAGGTGATTGAAGAAGCACCTTCTCCTGCTCTATCCAATGAAATTAGGCAATCTATGGGAGAATCAGCATTAAAGGCTGCTAATTCAGTAAATTATGTCGGAGCAGGGACTGTTGAATTTTTATTGTCTTCTAAAGGACAATTCTTTTTTCTGGAAATGAATACAAGATTACAAGTTGAACACCCAATTACAGAGTTAATTACTGGAATAGATATAGTTCAGAAACAATTTGAGATAGCAGCTGGAATTGAATTGAATTTACATCAAGATGATATTGGCGTTAATGGTCATTCAATAGAAGCTAGAATTTATGCTGAAAATCCATCAAATGGATTTTTACCCGCAACAGGTATACTTTCAAAATGGAAATTCCCAAATGGACCGGGTATTAGATTAGATTCAGGATTTCGTGAAGGTGATGAGGTAACTATTGATTTTGATCCAATGTTAGCAAAATTAATTGTACATGCTCCAAATCGAGAAACGGCTTTGAGAAAACTAGATACAGCGATTTCTGATTTTGTAATATTAGGAGTTGTGACGAATTTAGGTTTTTTGAGAGATGTTATAAAACAAGATGTATTTTTCGAAGGGCAAATAACTACCGACTATTTAGAAAATGCACCTGAATCATTATTTATTCCTCCAGATAGTAATCCTACTCATCTGATTGCAATAGCATCGGCTGCAGAAAGGATAGGAGTAAATAGACAGATGACTGGACAATTGAGTGGTGATATGGCGGATGATTATAGTGGACATATCGGAGATCCATTTAGAACATTATCGAGAAAATTTCCTTGAGGTAAAAATATGGAATGGAGCATAGGGGAGGAAAATATTCGTTATACCGCTGAATTAGTGGATAATGAAGGTAAATTGACTCTCTCTTCAGTTATGAAAGAAGGTGAAGAAATTCCTATTTCAGATATTTCTATATCTCACAATTCTAATCTTGATAGATTAGTGGTAAATGTAGATAAATCATCAAAATTGGTTCACGTAGTTAAAGTAAAGGATTCATATTGGATACATTTAGATGGTAGAATTCATGTTGTAAACTCACACGAAATTGGTTATTCTAATCAAAAACAAAGTGAAGGTAGCCTAGTTGCTCCTATGCCTGGAACAATTATTGAAATCCTAGTCAAAAAAGGTCAAAGAGTAAGAAAAGGACAAAGCCTAATGGTAATAGAGGCAATGAAAATGGAACATAAAATTCAATCCCCGAAAGATGGAGAAGTCCTTTCAATATCTAATGAAGTGGGGCAAAAGGTTGACATGGGCGCTGTTTTAGTTGAAATCATCGATTAATTAACTATACTAATGGCTGTAAATATTTCTGATTATTCATAAATGGCTGTAAAACTTTAGGAATCATAATTTTTCCATCTTTATCTTGATATTGTTCCATAATTGCAACCAGTGTACGACTTGTTGCTATTGCTGTTGAATTTAAAGTATGAACCGCAGCATTACCTTCTGGTGTCCGATAACGCATTTTCAATCTATTTGCCTGATAATCTGTACAATTAGAACACGAAACGACTTCTTTGTATTCTTTTGCACCTGGAAGCCATGCTTCTAGGTCGTATTTCTTTGAAGCAACTGTTCCCATGTCGCCGGTACAAATATTTACTACACGATAATGTAAATCTAGACTACTCCACAAATCAATAGCATTTTTTAATAATTCCTCATGCATTTCCCATGACTCATCTGGCTGACAAATAATTACTTGTTCTATCTTTGTAAACTGATGGACTCTCCATATTCCCTTATCTGAAAGACCATGTGCCCCAACTTCTCTTCTAAAACATTGTGAAATACCCACTAATTTAATTGGTAACTCAGACGGTTCAATTATTTCCTTCATTCTCATAGCTGTTAAAGGATGCTCACTTGTAGCAATTAAATAATATCCATCTGGTTGTATGCCATACATAACGGTTTCAAAATCACTAAGATCAGTCACGCCTTCGTATGATTCTTTATTCATCATTAATGGAGGTTGAATCAGAGTATATCCTCTATTAATCAGAAAGTTCGAAGAATAAACTTGTAATGCCAATTCAAGTCTTGCTAAATCTCCTTTAAGAAAATAAAATCTACTTCCTGTTACTTTGGCTGCTCTATCTAAATCAACCCAAGCATTTTCTTCTAGGATTTCATTATGCGTTTTTGCCGAAAAATCTAATTCTACTTTATTTCCATGTAAACTATGTAATGTATTTTTTTGATCGTTTTCTCCTACGGGAACGCTTTCGTGAAGTATATTCGGAATTCTCATTCTCAGAGCATCTCTTTTTTCTAAGAACTCGTTAGCCAATATACCCAGTTTCTCAATTTTTGAGCCTATACTCGCCACTTCTTTCATTATTTTCTCAACTTTTTTTGCATCATTATTTTTTTTGGCTGCTGCAATGCCTCTAGCAGCTTCATTACGTTCTTTACGTAATACATCAGATTCATATCTCGCTCTCCGCCATTCTTTATCCAATTTAATTACCTCATTTACATTGTCATAAGGCATATTCCTTTTATCATGATCAGCAAGAATGATATTTTTATTTTCTCTAAACATATTCATGTCTAACATATTAACGAAGTCGAGGAATGGACATTCACGCTTCAATTAATCGGCAATTTTGATTATAATAGGGTGATGTTGTGCCATAGTTGGTCAAATCCGATTGCAATACTTCCCGATATAATGTACCCTAGAATGCTCCCACCATTCAATAAAGGAAGTCCCGCTTGTGGTTTCCCTCTTGCTACTTGAGTCATTAGAGCCAAGTAACCGAATAAACCTCCAACCAGTGTTCCTAGTCCAACCAATAATGGACCATAGTAAATAACATTATCAGGCCAAAAATCAAATATTACTGGACCAATCTCTGGCAAGAATGTAACACTCGAAATAACCAACATTCCAGGAAAAATAACATCACCAAGGCCCATAAATAATGCATCTCTGGATTTATTTTTTGATACCTTTTTATCGTCTTTGATTAATTCAACATCTTCTTGCTGCATTATTTTATCTGTTTCATTTCTAAATGTATATCCTTTCTCTTTAGGAGCAACTAGTAAAACAGGCAACTTCAGATCAATCATAGTATCTGCCAATTCCAGCATATGTTTACTCTTGTTAACCGCCCAATGATCATATATGGCCGCTAGAATCATGAAAATAATTATCAATATGGGAGTAAATGATACTCCGATCATTGTTATGACGCCTGCACCAACCAAAACTCCAACGCCATTAACAACATACCATTCTGGAAATTTGTTTAATAGAATCATAAGTCCTATGCTTACAATTAAAGATCCTGATATCATGAGATATTCCAATATCTCTATTGACAAAAATCCATTAGTAATATTATCAAAGAGAACCGCTAGAAGATAAATAAATGGCCATATTGAATATAGTAAACTGAACCACAAAGCCACCATAACAATGCCTTTAATCAAATAATCTAAACCCTTTCTTGCAAGCCATATTATTATTATTGTAAATATAAAAATCATTACTAATTGAAATAAAATATTTACACCTTGCGTTGTCCCTTCTTCTCCATAAGCCCGCACTTCGTCGTAATTATACATCGGCTGGATAAATAATCCAAGTAAAATAGTACCAACAAACATTCCTGCCATTCCAGTCATTGAAGCCCATTGCTCACGCATGGCCTGTAGTGTTTCTGAGCCTGTATACTCTGACATGTACCCACGACATTCAATACACATTTCACTTTGACCCTTTCATGGGCGATACAGGTCAGAGTACTAGCATACCTAGAATATGGTTACAAGATAGTATTAATTCTGGAATTAAATTAGGATTAGATAATTGTTCGGAGATGCTTAAAAGACTTGATAACCCACAGAAAAAATTTCCTTCAATACATGTAGCAGGTACTAATGGCAAAGGCTCATTGTGCGCACATCTATCAGCAATTGGTTCTAAAAATGAAGTACTAATTGGTTTTTTCTCTTCTCCACACTTAATCACTGTTGAAGAAAGGATAAGAATTGATGGTAGGCCCGTAAGCGTAGAACTTTTCGAAAAAAGCCTACTTTCCGTATATAATGCATCATTGATGAAACCAATACTTCAACCCACATTTTTTGAAATAACATTTCTTGTTTCATTACTTATATTTTCAGAAGCAGAAGTGGATGTAGCAATTATTGAAACAGGACTCGGCGGTAGACTTGATTGTACAAGATTAGTCGAGGCTGAAGTTTGCGCTATAACAACTATATCAAAAGATCATTCCGAGATATTGGGAGATACATTAGTTAAAATAGCAACTGAAAAGGCAGGAATATACCGCCAAAATAAACCACTGTTTTCACTGTATCATCCGGATCGAGATGTAAGGGAAGTTTTTATCAAAACCGCTGGAAGAGATTTAATATGGTTTAGTCCAAAATCTAAAAATGCTTGGGAAATTTCTAAAGAGTTTGCAACAATTATAGCAGTTCATTTGGGTTGGTCAATAGAAAATTATGAACTCAATTGGCCAGGTAGATCTGAAGATAAAATTATATGGATTCCAGGAATTAGTTGCAGAGTTAGCGCTGCACATAATGTTGAAAGTATTGAAAATGAATTGAAATTATTAGAAGATGAAGTTGTGATGATAATCGGTATGTCTTCTAAAATAAATCTCCAAGAAACATTATCTCCTTTTTTTGGTAGAGAAAAAATTTCTTACACAATAATTACTGAACCGCAAAATAGTCGTAAACCGTCAGTTACCACAGAAGAGATACAACATCAATTAAAACAATTAAATTATACAAAATTAGAGCAAATTAATAACCCAAGTGAAGCATTATTGAGGGCAGAAAAAATAGCGAGAGAATCTAATTATTCTGTGCTAATAATAGGTAGCATATATTTGGTAGGAGAAATAATGAATTATGTAATAAATCGAGATTCTTTAGATTTATATGATATGTTAACTATTCATGAGTCATTAAAATAGACAGTATGATTAGCCTTATACATGTGCCACAATATTATGAGTAGTAAGTGGGATCTGAGGTTTATTGATTTGGCAAGACATATTTCAGAATGGAGCAAAGACCCTTCTACTAAAGTTGGCTGCGTCATAGTTGGAGAAGATAGGGAAATCAGATCAACAGGATTCAATGGATTCCCTAGAGGAATAGTTGACACTTCAGAAAGATTGGAAGACCGTAATCAGAAATATCCTATGATTTGTCATGCGGAAGAAAATGCAATCATGCACGCTGCTCGCATCGGCGTCTCACTCAAAGGTACGATGGCGTATGTTACTTGGCCACCTTGTTCAAGGTGTTCCAGGTCACTTATACAGGCCGGAGTTAGTGAAGTTATCTATCCTTCAGATGTCCAAATACCAGATAGATGGCAATCTGATTTTGATATAGCTTCAGAAATGATGAATGAAGCTGGGATTATTGTGAGAAAGGCGTAATCTATGTCTTTTATTGGTAAAAAATTTATTTTTCAAAGAACTGGACATATTGTCAGAAATAGGACAGTATTAGCTGCTATGACGAATAAACAGAGTCATGATAATGGTATTTTATCCAATACCGAAATAAAATGGCTTACAAGAAGAGCTAAAGGTGGTTTTGGAATAATTACCACAGCAGCAACCCATGTATCACGAGATGGTCAAGGATGGGAAGGAGAATTTGGAACATTTGATGATTATCACATACCTGGACTATCTGAATTAGCCAATAGTCTAAAACAAAACGGCGCAATATCCATAGCTCAAATTTTTCATGGTGGAATGCGCTCTCCGCAAAAATTAACCGGCCTTCAACCTATTTCAGCAAGTAAGAATAGTTGTGAAGAATCTTATAGCAAATATTCTCGTGAGGCTACAGAAGATGATATATATAGATTAATTAATGATTTTAGAGATGCAGCAGTAAGGTGTGATAACGCCGGTTTTGATGGTATAGAATTACACGGAGCACATGGTTATCTAATCAGCCAATTTCTAGGTTCTAACACTAATAGGCGTTCAGACCAGTGGGGAGGTAATATTAACAGTAGATCAAAATTTCTTGTCGAAATAATACGCTCAATAAAATCTATAGTGTCTGAAGATTTCTTAATTGGTGTCAGAATTTCTCCCGAAATTGATAAAATTGGAATTAAATTACATGATAGCATCGCTCTAGCCAAAATATTACGAGATGAGTGTATAGACTTTTTACATTTATCATGCTGGAATTCTTTCTCTCGTTCCAAATGTGAGCCAGATGATCCACGTACACTAACTGAGTGGTTTACTAGTACAATTAGTGATTTACCTCCGATCATCTCCACTGGAGGAGTATGGGATGATGCTGACGTAAAATCTGTATTTTCCCAAGGCGCCGATTTTATTGGCGTAGCTAGAGCAGGTATAGCTCATCCAGATTGGGCATTGAAAATTTCAAATCAAGATTATATTCCACAAAAACCACCTTTTTCAAGTTTCCAATTGGAAGAAGCAGTTCTTAGTAGAAAATTTATTGATTATATGAGATTATGGGATGGCTTTGTTGAGGATTGAATTTATAATTCTCAAATAAGCATCTTTTTAATTGACATTTTATCAACATGATTTTCAATTTTATAAGGGCTATCTGAACCACAAACCAATGCAATAAATCTATTTAGCGGCATACCGTATTCCCATCCCAAATAGGGCGTTTCATTCCTGGTGAGTGGTAATGAAGGTATTTTTCTAGATAATTGCCTTAACTTACCACTCAAGTTACTGCCCTCTACTCTCATAATTCTCCAACTATCTCCTCTCACTCCTTTTAGCCTATATGCATAAAGTGGCATCAAACCACATCTCTCACCAACTTCTTTTAGTGCATTATATTGGTCTATAGTTCTCCCGGAAAGATAGAGTTTATTCTCTTTTGAGGATTTAACTTCAATTGGAAAACAAAGATCTCCTCTCAGAGCCAATAAGTCTCCTGTACCCTCTGAACCGCTTCCAGGAGCTCTTACTACGAGAAAAGGTCTTTGAATTACCTGCATTGCTTGTGCTCTTTCTATTTCAGAACATGATTTTGTGACAGCCCTTACACCTTTCAATTCTCCAGCCAGAACCGCTCTTAACTCTCTCTCGTAATTGACTCCCATAATGGTAGCGGATTGTGAGGGTACTTGACTACATCGATTGATAATGTAATTAAATGCTTATTTTAGTAATGAAAGAACATGTCGAACCATTGCAAATATTTATAATTTATTAGTTTAATTAAAACACCTTATGCTTCTTCAGCCATTCATGGTGAGGGTTGCAGTGAGGACTGCTGACTTCCAATTAGCATACAGACTAATCAATAAATTGCGTCAATCAAAAATAAATTATATACAACTAGAATATGATAAACCACTTCCTTCCGACATTATTTTTTGGTTTGGCACATATAAAGAAGTTCAACAATCTTCAGATGAAAAAGGAATTCCCTGTGATATTGATTTAGTGAACCTTACAGTACAGAAACATATCAATTTATTATTGGCCGGAAAAAATGTAAAATTACTCAGTTTTGGTGTCGATACTGGGCCAAGACCCGGACTTGCTTGGTTTGCCGATGGTAAATTAATTGACTCTTTACAACTCGAAGATATCGATTCAATAGTAACAGAAATCAATAATATAATATATTATATTTCTCCTAAGACATCGATTGTAAGGATAGGTAAAGGGCCTAAAACAATATCAAATAGGATTGTTAATAACTGTCTCAGTCAGGGTTTTAATGTTGAATTAGTAGACGAGAAGAATACTTCTATTGGCTCACGACATGATCACGTGTCATCTGCCAAAAATATTGGATTGAAATCTGGGATAAGAGTTTTTAATAAATTAAAGGTTATTCCGACAAAAGGAGAAGTGAGGGAGATACAAAGAATAAGTCGTTTGGCAAGTCATGGCAAATCTACTATCCCATCTAATTTAGCTCATTCTGTAGCTACGGGTAGGCTTTCATTAACGGAAGCAATCAATCTACATTCTCAGTAATTATTCAAATTTTCCTTTGCGAAAGTCTCTAGTCCTCTCAATGCCTGGAAGTTGATCTTCTCCTTCTCTGTACACAGTTTTCATATTATTGAGAAAATTATCTTCGTGTGTAACAATCAAAACCATCCTTACTCCAGGATCGTTCTCACCATCCATCCAGTCCAGTATAATTTCCATAGTCTTTCTTGCACCTTCTCTATGGGGATAAGCAAAGACATCCATCCCTAGAGGAGGTAAAACCAAGGTTTCTCTTGGATTAATTGTCTCTACTTGTTCAAATAATGCATCATAAGAATTTTTTAATAACTCTCTTCTGAAATTATCTTGCGAAGGCCTCCTACAATCCGGAGCAACTACATGAACTAGATTTTCTGCAGGTAGATTGAATCCTGGAGATATCACTGCTTCTCCTACTCCACATGGTTGTAGGTTTTCTTTACGCCTCTCTTTTGCTATATTTGTGCAGAAATCTCTCAATTCCGGCCCAGCCGCTAGTTGCATCCTCTCATCTAAACCCTCTCTTCCTGCTAGACGATTATTTGCAGGTATTACCATAATATCACCTTCAACTGAGGTAATGTTACCAAACAGTACTCTGACTTGTCCATGTTTACATTCTCTCACTATCACAACTTCGGCCATAAATCAGCGAGGTAGGGTCATCAGATATCTAATCATCGCATCGTTTTTTATGATTTTAGGCCGAAGAGTTGATTCACTCCCACCTCTTCGGAAGTAGATATGTCATCTGGATATGTGTTGGTAAATGTTGAACCAGGTGCAGAAACTAGTGTTTTTGAGCAACTATCAAAATTAAGTTTTGTGTCAGACATCAATCATCTTTTTGGTGATTATGATATAATCATAAAAATTGAAGCGGACGGTATTGGCACAATAGCCGGAATGGTAGTCGAATCAATACGATCTATCTCTGGAATTTCGAATACCAAAACGTTGGCTTGTGCAGAATTTTAGTTTCCCAAGTACTGCCACCTTCCTTTTTGGACTATTAATACCATTCATTTTCCCAAAGGTTAATTATCTTATTAAGAATCGTAAGGTTTGGAGAATTGTCTATGACTGAAAAGAAATATTTTGTATTGATGAAAGGTGGAAAAGATACTACACAAGTGTTCCACAGTAAACAACCTAGGGGCGCGGCACTCAAAGCTGCAACAAGAGGAGAGACTGATATCAAACTTAGAGAGAGAGGTACAGGAAAAGTACACGTGTTTAAAGGTGAGAAAAATAAGGTTCCAAAACCAGCAAATGCACCTGCATGGTTGCCCGATATGATAAATAAGGCAAATGTAAAGAAAATACGCATTGACAGAATATAAATTTTATCAGTTTATTTTCTCAATCCAATTTTCTTAGCCAACATAGATATTGGATCATAATATTCAGAAGTAACTCTTTCCTTTAGAGGTATTAGAGCATTATCTGTTATGTTTATGCCTGCTGGGCAAACTTCTGTACAACATCTTGTTATATTACAATAGCCTATCCCAAAATCCTCTTTTATTTCTGGTATCCTATTTTCAATATCTAGAGGGTGCATTTCTAGTCCTGCTAGTCTTACGAAAAATCTAGGTCCTGCAAATTCATCAAATTTTTCATGCTCTCTCAAAACATGACATGTATTAAGACAGAGCATACATTCAATACAAGCTCTAAATTCCTGTATTCTATTGGCCTCATTTTGATTAAATATCCAATTTTTTTCTTCTGGTCCATTTATTGGGACCATCTTCTTATTCATCTCATAGGCCCATGAAGTATCAGTTACCAAATCCTTAGTAAGAGGAAATGCTTGCATTGGTTTAACTACAACAGGCTCTCCTTGCGGTGTTTCTTCCATTACCTCTTCCATTCTTGTCATACACATTAGACGTGGTTTTCCATTTACTTCTGCTGAACAAGAGCCACATTTGCCCGCTTTACAATTCCATCTGCATGACAAATCAGGCGCATGTTCTGCCTGTATTCTGTGTACGACATCAAGTACTACCATTCCTTCATCCATTTCAACGGTATAGTCAACCATCTCTCCAAAAGGATCTCCATCATCATCGGGTACTCCTCGAAAAACCTTGAATGTTACTTTTTCGCCCATTTTATTCCTCCTCGTGCAAATCTTCAACATCTAATAATTTCTTCAATTCTTTATCAATCGGTGGATAACTACGATACTCTATTGACATTTCATCTTTCTTTGAAATAACACTATTTATTTTGCCCCAATATTTGTAGTCGGGAACAGGAAAATCATCTCTAGTATGCCCTCCTCTTGACTCCTTTCGATACAGTGCTGCTAGCGCACACATTCTACTAACGTCTATCATAGCATCAAGCTCTAATGCCTGATGCCATCCTGGATTGTAAACTCTACTATCGCCAGCGTAAGTATTTCTTGCACGAACTTCTAATTCATCTAAATCTTGTAATGCTTCTTTCAGTAATTTTTCAGTTCTAATTATGCCAACCTTATTTTGCATCATTTCTCTCAAATCTTCTACAACTGATGCCGGATTTTCTCCTCCTTTACGATTTAGAGGTGCTAAAGTATTTTTAATGGCCTCTTCAATCTGTGAATTATCTATATCAAGAAAATCATCTATGTTTTTAGCCATTAAAGCTGCGTTTTCTCCAGCAATTTTACCAAATACAATCAAATCGGATAATGAATTACCACCCAGTCTATTGGCGCCATGCAATCCAGTTGCCGCCTCTCCTGCGGCAAACATCCTGGGGACTGTACTTTCTTGTGTTTCTGGATCAACCTTTATTCCTCCCATAACATAATGAGCAGTTGGTCCAACTTCCATTTTCTCAACTGTAATGTCTACTGCTGCCAATTCTTTGAATTGATGATACATCCCTGGAAGTTTCTTTTTCACTTGCTCAGGTTCTCTCCATGAAATATCAAGATATGCCCCTCCGTGGGCACTTGACCTTCCCGCATCTCTTTCAGAATTGATTGCTTTGGCAACAACATCTCTTGTTAATAATTCAGGAGGCCTTCTTACAGTTGCTAACTTTCCATCAACTACTTCAGAAACCCATTCCAAAGCCTCTTTTTCCGTATCTGCAAACTCATCTTTATACATTTCAGGAACATAATCAAACATAAATCTTTTACCTTCAGAGTTGGTAAGCATACCTCCTTCTCCACGAACTCCTTCGGTCACCAGAATCCCTTTAACTGAAGGTGGCCAAATCATACCTGTTGGATGGAATTGTATGAATTCCATGTCTCCAATTTCTGCTCCAGCCCAGTATGCTAAAGCATAACCTTCGCCCGTATATTCCCAAGAGCCGGAACAAACAGACCAACATCTTGTTGCACCTCCTGTGGCCATAACAATTGTTTTTGTTTTGAAAACATGCAATGAACCATTATTTCTATCATATGCAAAACAACCTGAAATTTTTCCCTCTGTTGTGAATAATTCGCGTACAGTAAATTCCATGAACACATCCATGCCCATGTGAACTCCCTTTTCTTGTAAGGTTCTAATTAGTTCCAAACCTGTAGCATCACCAATATGTGCTAATCTTGGATAGGTATGACCTCCGAAATTACGTTGATTGGTAAGGCCCTTGGCAGTTCTATCAAATACTGCACCCCACGTTTCCAATTCTCTTATTCTATCAGGAGCTTGTTGAGCATGGATTTTGGCCATTCTCCAATCATTTAGGTATTTTCCACCTTTCATCGTATCTCTAAAGTGTGTTTGCCAATTATCGCGAGGGTCTTTGTTTCCAAGAGCGGCCGCCGCACCTCCTTCGGCCATTACTGTGTGTGCTTTTCCTAGCATTGATTTGCATATCATAGCAACTTTTAATCCCGATTTGCTAGCTTCAATAGCTGCCCTAAGCCCTGCTCCACCGGCTCCAATGACTACTACGTCATGTTCATGTGTAGTATACTCTTCATCCATTCTCAAAACCTCTTATATTTTCCAATGAATATCTTCTATCATTCCTTCAGCCACTGCCCAAACAAATAAATCTCCTAAAAATACCATAACTAAACTTGTCCAAAACCAAAAAGCATGTTCAATATTTAGATTACTAATTTTTATGTATATTTTTCCAAATATTCCACTAATTCCATTTCTCCATTGGTTCATTCCTCCTCCAAACAGATGTCTAAATGCATGACAAGATGCAACATACATGAATAATAATGCCGATTCAATAGCCAGAACTAATGTGCCAATAGAAATTCCAAAAGAATGACTCCCATCAACTTCATCAAACCACATAGTATGATAAACATCATAGACTTTCATAGTTAGTATAATTATTGCTAGATATAGCATGTATCTATGTATATTATTAAGGATAAATAAACCCCTTTCTCCCTTATACTCTATTTTATAATTAATTTTCGGTTTTGCTACAACACATGCAGTTGGATTTTGAAAAAATACTCGATGATATACCTTACGCATGTAATAGCAAGTACCTCTGAAACCAAACGGAATCCATAATATCAATAATGCTGAATTCATCCATTTTGGAGTTTGTAGATCAAAAATGTGTATGACATCAGGTGAAAATATTGGAGAAGTCACTCTATGGTTGTCATAATGTATTTCACCATTCCATACAAGTACACGCAATGCTGTATAAATGAGAGCCAGCGAAAGACCAAATCCCATCCAAAAAGGCTTATTCCACCATTTATCGATTCTATCAGTTATCCCAAAACCTCTTTTGACAGGAAGTTTGATGGAATTTGACACAGACATGCACCTACGTTACTATGCATGCGAAGATACAATGGCCAATAAGTGATTGCTTTGAAACATGACCTTTTTTTTTTGGAAAGTATAATAATAATGGAATTTTTTTTAAAAATTAAGTAAAGAATTATGATGAATTTTGATAATAATCTAGAGACCTCTATCTGCACTAACTGTGGTTTTATGCCCTGTGTTTGGATGCCCATTCTACCATGCTCAGAATAAGGAGAAATAATCCACTAGGCCAATGAAGAATAGTCAGCCTCAGCTTCCTCAATATCTATTTCATCTACGTCCATCTGTGCAAGTTGTAATTTGCCCGATAATTCATCATTAACTGCGTGCCAATAAGAATACGCTTCAATTACCCAAATACCCGATTCTCTTGTGCCATTACCGCTTCCTTTTACGCCTCCAAATGGAAGATGTGCTTCTGCACCTGTTGTTGAGTTATTTATTCCCGTCATTCCTGCTTTTATACCAGTTTTATACCGATAAGCCTCTAAACGATCATTTGTATATATTGCAGAAGATAAGCCGTAAGGACTTGCATTAGCCAAATGCAGAGCATGCTCAAAGTCACGAGCTTTGACAACAGTTATTGCAGGACCAAATATTTCTTCATGAAAACACTCCATATCTTCTGTAACATCAACATAGACATGGGGCCACATGTAAGATCCTTCACTGGCATCACCATGAAATCCTTCAGGGCGTGAATCGTTTGTGATTCTACCTTCTCCAAATAACTTCTTTGCCCCATCCTTTTCACAAATTTCTAATCCTTTGAGGAAATCAGTAGCATATTTTTCTGAAAGCATCGAACCATATATCATTCCTTCATGACGTAAGGAATCTCCAATAGGAGTAGAAACCACCTTTTTCATTAGTTTATCCATAAATTTATCATATATTTGTTCATGAATAATCAGATTTCCCAAACTGGTACATCTTTGTCCGGCGGTTCCAAAGCCAGCCCAATATGCTCCTTCAACTGCATTATCTAGATTGGCACTTGGCATTATCACTAATGGATTCTTACCCCCTAATTCTAGACTAGCACTCACCAGATTTCGACCGCACACTTCGCCAATCATTTTTCCTATTGCCGTACTTCCTGTGAAAGAAATTTTGTCTACTAATCCTAAATCCACAGCATCAACTAAGTGTTGGCCCGCTCCACTACCTTTTCCATGAATAAGATTGATCACACCGTCAGGTAATCCAGCTTCATACATTATTCTAGCTAGAGCAAAAGAAAGTAATGGAGTGTCTTGAGGAGATTTCCAAACGCAAGTATTACCGCACATTATTGCTGGTATCATCTTCCAGAAAGGTACTGCTGAAGGAAAATTACAGGCATTTATTATCCCACAAACACCCAAAGGTCTCCTGTAAGTGAATAACTCTTTATCAGGTAGTTCAGAATTAACGGTCTGTCCGTATAATCTACGGCCTTCCGATTGGAAAAAAAGACAAGTATCTATTGCTTCTTGTATTTCTCCTCCGCATTCTTTGAGAGTTTTTCCAATTTCACGAGCCTGTAAACGAACTAAATCATCTTTATGCTCCATTAATAATCTCCCCATATTTCCAATTATTTGCCCTCTAGTTGGAGCAGGAGTTGATGACCATGAAGGAAATGCATCACGAGCGGCGTTTAATGCTTCATGTACATCTTCTTTATTTGAAAGCGGAAATTCTCCCAAACAATCATTCAACCACGCAGGATTTCTACTTTCAAATTTTTCACCACTGCTTGAATTTTTCAATTCTCCATTGATTATGTTATATCCTTTAATTTTTGGTTTATCATTTGGATTATCATTTTCCATCTTTTCAAAACCGCTCTCTAGTACATGGGCCATGACGTCGCGATAGACTTAACTTTGATAACTCTACTGAGTATATATGTAAATGACAATAATGAAATGTAAAGACAATTTTTAGTTAGTAGGTTTAATTACCCCAGAGTTTTAGAGCGCTTTGTTCGGGGCGAATGTAGTGGCAACAGATTCATCAGATAAATCAGATTCTTTAACATTGAGAGTTGCAAAAGCTATTCCAAGTGATGTAGGTCATGGACGGGCCAGAGTCCCATTTGATAACGACCTCAATCTTAAACCAGGAGATATAATAAAAATATCTGGCGAGCAAGATACTGCTGCAATAGTTTGGCGTTGTAGGCCTGAAGACGCTAATTTAGGAGTAATCAGGATAGATGGAATAATCAGGAAAAATGCCGGTGTAAGCTTAGGCGATAGAGTAGGAATTTCTAAAGTCGAAACACAGCCTTGTACAAGATTGGTACTAAGCCCAGTTATGGCTAAACAACAAAAAGTTAGGTTTGGTCCAGGTATAGAGGGTTTTGCACGACGAGGACTCAACAAAAGGCCAGTTGTTGCAGGAGATAGAATTTTCATACCTGGGATGACACTATTCGCAGAGGCATTACCTTTTGCAATTGTCCAAACTAATCCCAAAGGAATAGTACAAGTTCTTCCCGATACTGAAATAATTATCAAAGAAGAACCAATGAGTGGACAAGAAGAACAAGACATAATTCATTCAATTTCTTATGAAGATATAGGAGGAATTGGTCAGCAATTACAAAATATTAGAGAAATGGTCGAGTTACCTCTCAAGCATCCTATATTATTCAGAAGGCTAGGCATTGATCCTCCCCGAGGAGTTCTCTTACATGGACCTCCGGGGACAGGAAAAACTCTAATCGCTAAAGCAGTTGCCTCGGAAACCAAGGCGCATTTCCAATCAATAAATGGCCCAGAAATTATATCAAAATATTATGGAGAGAGTGAAAAACAATTAAGAGAAATTTTTGATGAAGCCGCTGCAAATTCTCCTGCTATAATTTTCATCGATGAATTAGATAGTATTGCACCCAAAAGGGAAGATGTAAGCGGCGAAGTTGAACGTAGAGTAGTTGCACAACTACTAACATTACTTGATGGGATGCAAGGACGAGATAATGTTGTTGTGATAGGGGCTACCAACCGTCGCGATGCTATCGATCCAGCACTACGTCGCCCTGGTCGTTTTGATAGAGAATTAGAAATCGGAGTCCCAGATAAGAATGGAAGAGCTGAAATTATTGGCATCCACACCAGAGATATGCCGATAAGTGATGATTTTGATATTGATTGGCTATTAGAAAATACATATGGTTTTGTTGGGGCAGATATTTCTGCGTTAGTTCGGGAATCTGCCATGAAAGCTCTCCGAAGATACTTACCAGAAATCAATCTTGATGAAGATGAGATCCCTCCAGAAGTAATAGAAAAAATGGAGGTAAAAATGGTCGATTTCCATCTCGCAATCAAAGATATCGAGCCCAGTGCACTAAGGGAAGTTTACATTGAAGTACCACAAGTTAGTTGGGAACAAGTAGGTGGTTTGGATGAAATTAAAGATAGGTTGAAGGAAAGCATTGAGTGGCCACTCAATAGGCCTGAAACATTTGAACACTTTGGAATAAAACCACCTAGGGGGATAATACTTTTCGGAGCCCCGGGTACTGGAAAAACATTAATCGCAAAAGCAATAGCAAATGAGGCCAGTGCTAATTTCATTACTATCAAAGGCCCAGAATTAATATCAAAATGGGTGGGTGAATCTGAAAAGGCTGTAAGAGAAGTATTCAAGAAAGCAAAGCAGGCAAGTCCTTCTATTATTTTCCTAGATGAATTTGAAAGTATAGCAGGAGTTAGGAGAGATAATTCTGGTGGAGGATCTGATGCAATGAATAGAGTCGTTAATCAATTACTAAGTAGTATGGATGGAGTAGAATCTATGGAAGGTGTAATCGTGGTTGCTGCCACAAATAGACCCGAAATGATAGATCCGGCATTGCTCCGTTCAGGACGATTTGAACGTGTACTACACATCCCTCCTCCTGATAAAGCATCAATTAAGGAAATCCTCAAAATTCATACCGAATCAATGCCATTGGGGAAATTTAATATTGATGACTTAGTATCAAGGTTGGAGAATTACACTGGTGCAGATATTGAAGCAATATGCAGGGAAGCGGCATTAATTTCTATGAGAGCCAATAAAAAAACAGTTTCAAAGAAATTTTTTGAACAAGCTATAGATAGAGTTAGGCCAACTGTTACCGACGAAATGATGGAATATTACAATCGTATGGAATCTACACTAACTAGTGGTCTAGAATCAGTAAAAAGATCATCAAGTAGTAATTCTGGAATCGAATCTGTATGAGGAAAAAATATGTCATCAACATTCAGTATGGAGATTTTACGAAGAAAAGTAGTTGACATAGCAGGAGAAGTATTGGGAACTCTCGCTGATTTCACCATTGATTCATCAACTGGAAATATTGTTGCTATTTTGGTAGCATTAGAGCCTGACCTAGATCCTGCAGTTTTACCTTGGCCAACCGAAGATGGTCTAATCTCAATTCCAGCGGAAGAAATTGATAAAATAGGTAAAAATGTTCAATTATCTCGTTAATTGTATGATGCCGCCTTAGTTCACGGCCTCACAACGGTCTTAAGATGAACTTAATGCTCGTTGATTAAAACTAAGCGCTGGTGACTTCGAACATGGTTGATTGGAAAAGATTCTCTAAAAGAATCATATCTGAAAAATATCGTCGCAATGCGTTACTTTTTTCGTTCTGGACTCTATTGATTTTACTGGTTTCATCCATCGCAGTCTCATATGTAATACCAGGAGAAACACAACAATCTGCTTATGGTAATGACTGGAATGACCTCGGCTCATTTAGGGAGGAATTAAATGATTTAAATATCCCAACCACTGCTCTGGTTTCTAGTCCATTATTGCTTAGTGAAGTTGAATTTCCAGAAGAGTCTGTATTTGTAATTTCTGGAGTTGAAAGAGATACAATATCATTACCTCGTTTTACTGGAGATGAAGATGTCATTCAATTTTCAGAAGGTGATGGATATACATCTTCTGAAATAGTCGCCATAGCTCAATATGTCGAGCGTGGAGGAACTGTGTTATTGATGGACGATTTTGGATATTCTAGTAACTTAGCAGACCAATTTGGGTTGGAATACACTGGACATAGTTTGTATGACGGAGAATCTTATGATCGAGAATTGGGTTATAACTTTGTTTGGGTTAATACTACTTCAGCCTACAATTTCACTACTACTCCCAACTCTCAGAAATCAGTAAATCCGTGTATTCGTGATATCGATGATGATGGAGTAATAGATTTATTAGATGCTGATCCTAATAATCCAAATACTCCAAATCCTGTAATCAATTTATTGAATGTTGGATTATGTGCTCACAGATTCGATGTCGAAACAGGAGAATGGGACTTTAGTGAAGGTTATAATTTACTTACCAATGGTCTTTCCGGATTTGATAAAACTTCAGCATATAATCCATCTGAGCATCGTTATGTTGTAGCCAGGACAACTTTGGATTCATGGATGGATAATAATGATGACGGTAATTACACAATTGGAGGTTATGAGGCATTAGGCATTGAAGGAGATGAACAAGGGCCTTTTCCTGTTTACGTCCGTTATTGTGAAAATATCCTTTGCAGATCCTCTACTTCTGGTAGGATACATTTCGTTTCGGATGGCTCAATGCTAATTAATTCACTTTATAATCCAGAATTTGATGAATTTTATTCTGGTTTAGTACCTCAAAATGACAACAGAAAGTGGGCACTAGATATCATAGCCGAATCTCTTTTAGTGGCTCAATCTGGAACAAATATTAGTAGTAATGCTCTGGTAATTTTTGATGAAAGTAGACATCAACAGCAAAATATATTTGGAGATACGTATAATCTAATATATTATTTGTTAATTTATTTTACAAATGATTGGATGGCAATGCTCATTTTATTCTTAATATTATTTATTTCATTAGAAGCAATAATCATCAGAAAAGAAGATCCAGAAGATTGGAGACATATTTTTAGAATAATTTACTACGGATTTGGAGATGCCACTAGATATGAATATTATCAAAAGTCGGATAAAATAAGACAGGTTTTACTTACTAGAGTAAGAAATCTTAATACATTATCTAGAGAAGAATTCGATGCTCTTCCCGCCTCAGAACTTCAAAATATGGTAAAAGACCCAGTTCTAATAAGATTTATTTTTGAAGATAGAAAATATAGGCCAGATGAACTAGTTGGAATTGTAAAGAAAATAAAAGAATGGGGTAACTTGAATAATTAGGTGATATAAGATGTGGACAAGAAAAGGCACTATATTGCTGGCAAGCGGGGTCAGTTTGATTCTAATAGGAATGATGATTTCTAATTTCCAATTTATAATTATAGGTTTAACATTCATAGCCTTTTTGTCAATCAATGGTTGGGTTGATGGTCATTCTGAACTAGAAATTAGTAGAGAACTATCGGCATATAATGTCTACAAAGGAGATAAAATAATGGTTGATTTGACCATCACTAATAAGTCATACAAACGGACACAGCAAATTGAAATTTTTGATAATGTCCCCCATGAAATGAAATTACATTTTGGAATAAATAAAATGAAAATTAATTTAGGCCCAGGACAGAGCACAAAAATAAGCTATTTTGTTCGTTGCCCGCTTAGGGGATATTACACAATTGGTCCTGTCTCTGTACGATATAGGAATGTATTCAATCTTTTTGTTAATGAATCGAAAATAGATTCTAGATCTGATGTAACAGTTTTTCCTCAGGTTAGGGATATTGAAGAAGCCCTATTAAAATCAGATGTACCTAATATGTACACTGGAGCGACCACATTGAAAACACCAGGCCCTGGTATGGAATTTTACTCTCTTAGAGAGTATATACCCGGAGATTCTTTCCGTTCCATAAATTGGAAAGCATTTGCAAGGACTGGTGAATTAATGGTCAATGAAAAAACAAGGGATGCAGTAACTGATGTTTTCATATTTCTTGACATTAGGGATGTTTCTAGAATTGGAACAGTATTAAAAAATTCACTAGAAATGGGAACTATTGCCGCTGCTTCGGTAGCAAGCCATTTTCTAAAACGCAGAGATTCTGTAGCTCTAGTGACATATGGAAGTAAGATGGATTATTTAGGCCCAGAAACTGGTGACAAACAAAATTTCAAGATATTAAGCAATCTAGCATCCGTTTCAGCATCTGGTTCTATGCCTCTACAGGCAGTTACAAATGCTTTAACATCGAGAATTAGCCGAGGTTCTCCTATATTCATTATTAGTAGTCTAGAAGGAGATGGTACAACACTTCCTGCAATCCGTAGTTTAGCCGGAAGAGGCCATGAAGTAATCGTTTTATCTCCCAGTAGTATTGATCTTGAAAGACTAGTTAGTAGGATACCTAGACTTTCATATGAAGTTTTAAAACTTGAAAGACAAAATAGATTGACAGCTATTTCAGGTTACGGTGCCAAAGTGATAGATTGGATGCCAGATGTTGAATTGTCACAGGCTTTAATGCAAGTCAAAGGTTCTTAGGGAGGAGTTTAATTATGGATATGGTTGAGAAAGAAAAAACGAGAGAAACCCTACATATTCCATTATTAAGAAGAAAATGGCAGATATTAACATTCCAAATACTATCTACGATATCTCTATTAATTGTCATGATAAGAATGAATATCCTGTATGGTTCTTGTACAGAAGAATTTATTCTGCTCGCCGAAGGATCTGCATATTGGTGTCCAGCTTATGAACACACCAGAGGTCTTGTTTGGTTAAGTAATACACATGACCCCTTAATTCCTAATTTTTTATTGGGTATTGGTCAATCTGGCCTGTCTTCTTTTTCAGGTCCTTTGTTATTATGTATATTATGCACAGTATCTTGGTCTTATATACTTACCAAAGGAGAAAAATTACAAAATGACATCAAAAAAGGTGCCGGAATAATATTAGCTCTGTGGGTATTTATACCATTTTTATTTACGTGGATATCTTCCATGGCCTTTAATGGACCAGAATGGCCATTAAAACACTTTGGAGCATTATTTTCTCCCATGGGATTCTTTCTAGAATTAGTTTTCCTTGGAGTAGTTTTTGCCCCAATATTGGCTGGATTAATGGGTATTTGGGGGCTTTCACGTAGATTAATAACATG
>TARA_B100001113_G_scaffold144989_1_pt1 | contig 38631 bp, 37 predicted proteins | sample TARA_B100001113 | Tara Oceans TARA_B100001113 (sample SAMEA2622402) | marine metagenome | biome: marine biome (ENVO:00000447); feature: deep chlorophyll maximum layer (ENVO:xxxxxxxx); material: "saline water (ENVO:00002010), including plankton (ENVO:xxxxxxxx)" | depth 50 m | reverse complement strand
AATTGATCCAGATTGAAAACCCGGCATATTTAATGATCCTATAGTATAGTACTTCCTTGTTTCTTCATCCAAGGCTGTCTCCTCATAATTTGAAGATAATGCAGTTAGTGGAGCAACAATCATCAGGAAGCACATTGTTAAACTAATTATAGAATCGACGAGATTAGGTCTAAACATAATAGCCGGTAATATACTTAATATATTATTTATACGTAAATATATTGAGATAATACTAAATAAATAATATTTTTAAAAAAAATATAATTAATAATATTGATATGATGTACAAATACCGGAGAACATGGAAAAAGAAGGGGCATTTCGAGAAGTACCGTATATGGGCGTAATTTGGGTAGTTTCTGAAGCGGTAAAAAGAGGGTTTTGGAACGGTAATCCTGATTGGTGTAATCTTGGCCAGGGACAACCCGAGATAGGAGAAATGGAAGGCGCCCCGGATAGACTTAGAAATGTATTAATTGAACCTGAAGATCAGGCTTATGGGCCAATAAATGGTACAGATGAGATGAGAGAAGCTGTTGCTAAACATTACAATAGATATTATCGTCGCGGTAAGAAACCGTATACTGCAGCCAATGTAGGAATAGCACAAGGAGGAAGATTGATGCTCAGTCGGATTTTTGGTGCAGTTCAGGGTAAAATGGGATATCAGATACCTGATTACACTGCATACCAAGATATGATGGATTATGCAACCCCTCGTTTAGAACCAATTTTAATTCCGACAAGAGAAGAAAATAATTTCTCAATACCTGCTGATGAATTCAAAAATATTGCCAAAAATTTGGATAGTTATTTAGTTTCAAATCCTTGTAATCCTACTGGCCATGTCATACAAGGAGACGAATTAGCATCATATTGCGAAACTGCAAGAGAAACGGGCTGTGTTTTATTGATGGATGAATTTTATTCTCATTTCATTTATGAGGGACGGAATCCTGGTTGTGGTCCAGTATCAAGTGCTGAATTCGTTGATGATCCAGAAACTGATCCAATCCTAGTGATTGATGGACTCACAAAATCATTTAGATATCCTGGATGGAGGATGGGATGGGTTCTAGGTCCATCAGAAATAATTGAGACTTTAGGTAGAGCTGCAAGTGCAATTGATGGAGGGCCTAGTAGAGTTAGTCAAAGACTAGCGTTGCGAGCATTGAAATCAGAATATGCAGATCAGGAAACTAGTGCATTAAGAGAAATGTTCTCAAAGAAAAAGAATATGATGGTTGATAGATTGACTAAGATGGGTATTAGATGTCTAGAAGGTGATTCTACATTCTATGTTTGGGCGTGTGTAGAAGACTTACCTGAAGGATATAATACTGGCATAGATTTCTTTTGGAAAGCTCTGGATAGGAAAGTGATGACAGTTCCTGGTACATTTTTTGATGTGAATCCTAAACCTGTCCGTGATGAACAACAATTCGATAAATGGGTCAGATTTTCATTTGGCCCTTCGTATGATAATGTAGACTTAGGATTAAGTAGATTAGAAGAAATGTTGATGTAATTTAAACTATAATATTTTCAATAATTGCGAATATTGATAAATTATAGGTCAAAATATTAAACCTAAGTTGTCCAGCCCAAACCCGTGGGCAAGTTATCAGAGGAAGAGGCTACGGCGATTTTGAAGAAGACATATAAAAAGTATGTTGAAGAACCTGAATTAACTACTAGGTTGGAAAATATCCCAAAATTATTGGCTAAATTTGATGGCAATTATGATACAATGATCAAGAAATTACTTCAGAAATATGCCAAGGAGGCGAAAGCCAAACCAAAGAAGAAGATTGCAGAACCAGAAGAAGTTGCTGAACCAGAAGAAAAACCGAAAAAGAAAAAGAAAAAGAAAATAGAGGTCACAGAAGATGATGCTAAGGCTGAATTAGCCGCTGAGATTGAAGCTAGTGAAGCAGAAGCGGCTGCAAAAGAAGAAGCTAAGGCAGATTTAGAAGCAAAGAAGGAAAAGGTAGCTGCTGCAAAAGCACAAGCAAAGGCCGATTCAGAAGCAAAGAAGGAAAAGATGGCTGCTGCAAAAGCACAAGCAAAGGCCGATGCTAAGGCCGATGCTAAGGCTAAAAAAGACGCTATTGCTTCTGCTAAAGAAGCTGCAAAAGCACAAGCACAAGCTAAAAAAGCAGAAGCAAAAGATGCTAAAGAAGCCGTAAAAGCACAAGCACAAGCTAAAAAAGCAGAGTTAGAAAGAAAAGAGGCTGAAGCAAAGGCTGCTGCAGCTCAGGAAATGATGGCAAAGGCTGCGGAAGACTCCATGGCCTCTAGAGAATCTTTACAAGCTAGAGAAGAAGAAGCAAAAGCAAAGGCTGCAGAAGAATCGGAAAAGAGTAAAGTATTGATGAAAGAAGCAAAAGAAGCCATGGCTGCTGCTAAAGAAGCAACGAAGGAATTACAAAAAGAAATGAAAGCTACTGCCAAAGCCGAAGCTGAAGCAAAAAAAGTTACAATGGAAAGAAAGCTGGCTGAAAAACAAATTAAAGAGGCTAAAAAGGCTCAAGAAAAGGCACAAGCAGAGTTGGCTAAACTTAGTGAAATTAAAGGAAAGGCCGAAGAAAAAATAGAAACTGAGGGAGAAAAGAGAGCGATTAAAGAAGAAGAAGCTAAAAAGGCAATGGCTGAAAGTAAAGAAGCTCTACATAAAACAAAAGGACAATTGAGTCATGAGAGGAAAGCGGCAAAAAATGTCGTTAAAGAGATTGCTGCATTAGAGAAAGACATAGAATTAGCGAAGGCTGAAGCTGCCAAGGCACAAGCAGAAAAAGAAGAAATGAAAGAACAGATAAAAGCAGAAAGAGAAGCCATAAACGAGACATTAAAGAAAGCAGAACAGGTACAAGCCGAATTGGACAGAATAGAATCTGAAGCTGATAAAGAAGTCGATCAAGTAGTAGGTATGGAAACAGAAAGACAAAGAGTAGAAAGAGAGGCTATGGAAGCAGAATTGAAGTTAAAAGCCAACTTAATGGTTAGAGAAGAGTTAGTTCTCGAAAGAATAGCACTTAGAGTTCATCAAGTGAATTGGAAAGTAATTGGTGATGCTGATTTTGATGAATCGGATGATTTGACTAAAATAGATGGTATTGATAAATTTGTAGAAAGAAAATTAAATGCATTAGAAATTATATCATATGAGCAAATTAGTAGAATGGATGCAAAAAATATGGAGATAATAAATAATGCAATTGAATTCCCTCCAGGAAGAATTGAAAAACAAGGATGGGTAGAAAAAGCATTAGATTTAATGATATAAGAATCACACACTAGAATATATATTATATCCACTCAAAGGTGGAGTATAAACATGTAATTCAACAAGACCAATGTCTCCCTCATTAGATACGACATGGATGTCTTGCTCTTCTGCTGCACATATTTCTCCCGATTTCCTTATTATTATTGATTTAGTTGGAAATGCTAGGCCGTTGTCATTAGTTTCATAGATTGTTTCCGTTGATGTTCCGGAAATTATTAGGAATGCGCAATCGCTTCCAATATGGTCGTGGATAGGAGTTTTTTGACCTGGTTTCCAACAAATTATTGCTAATTCATAAATATCATTTTTCTTAACAACATGTCTTTGATATCCTACTTTGGCATAACCAACGCAGTTTTCTAACGCAGCAGAATTGGGTTTCAGATTTGATAATTTCAGTGCTAGTTCATCGAGTCCTGGTCGTCTATTTATTGAATCTAACCAATTTACAAAATTAGTCATCTCTGGACAATTAGAAAGTAATTCTTCTCTTGTCTCTAGAGATAGTACTACCTGTGTGACCATGCTTGCCTGGAGTAGTAATTATTCATGACCATTATGGTAGGATTACTTAACTAAAGGCAGACTACTGGTTATTTTATCAATAGAAGTTCTAATTCCCGGACCTATTCCTACTACTGTTACAGTTCCAGCAGGTATTTCTGTATGACCTGCATCTCTAACCATGTAGCAAATTAATCCTGCATCTTTGGCCTCACCATAAATCCTCTTTAATGCATCAACATTTGTAGTAGTACAAACGATTTTTCGTCCACCAGTTTTGAGATACTTATCGAGAATTTGTGGAGATTGTCGCTTTGCTTTAAGAATACATTCCGCTGTTGCATGACTACACTGTGCTGCTAATTTACCACTCGACAGATTAAGGTCATTTCTTGTGACCAAAACCATAGTTGTTTCATATCCGTTTCTTGACAAGTTCTTTCACCGCCAATGGTTTTTTTATAGACAAATGACGTGTCATTATTTCACTCAATGGCGAAGCAAGCCATGCCACGAAAAACATATTTCCTACTGCATGAAGTATATCAAATGGGATTCCCGAAAGGATGTAAACAAATAGCAAATCTGAACCTAAAGTGTGTAAAACACTAAGAGAGACAACCCAATCAAAAATAAATGCACAAAATATTGCTACCATCATCAAAGGTGTATTGGAACTAGTATTATTCAAATGTAATTTGTTTGACAATAATGCTCCTATAATTCCCACTAATGACCATCCAAGGGCTTGATATAATGTCCATAATCCATGTCCGATATATAGATTAGATATCAGTGCAACAGATGTCGCTAGAATGATTGATCTACTAACTCCAAAATATATGCCACTCATTAGAATTATCACAGTAACTGGTTGAACATTGGGTATTGGTTCAAGCAATATTCTTCCTGAAACTGCAAAAATACCTAAAAGAAACAGGACTATTGTATCACTCTGTGAAGATAGATTTCTCTCAGTTTTCCATAAAGCCCAACCTATCATGGACAAGAGTATTAAATTAACTAAAAGCAAACCGTAAGGCCCAAGGTTAACTGCATGTGCATCAATCATGTTCTCGTAACCCTATCGTCCATAACCATGTTATTCATAGTTGCGATTAATATGAAGCAATTTGCCAAGTCACTACACTATCTTCATCTAATGCAAGGTCAGAAATTCCAACCATTGAGTAAGCACCGTTATGTAGAAGTTGCCAATAAGCTCCAGATGAACCATCAGATGCGCATTCATAGGCATCACAAGGTGTTATTCCCGATATTGAATCTATTTGTAGGCCAAAAGAAAATTCAGTTGAAGTTATTAAAAAAGTATTTCCAGTTGCTTCAACAGCCGCATTCAGTAGATCTAAACCATTATCAAAATCTTCAAAACCGCCTACACAACCACCAGTTTGATTCCAGTCTTTATCAGTTTTGAAATCTGTTCCATCAAAATCAAAATGATGTCTTCCATCATCTAATCCCGATGGAGAAGTTTCAGGTGATGGGAAATGGAAACAAACAGTTTGTTTACCATCCCATAAATCTGGAAGGCCATAATGTGGATCGTCTACTTCGTCAACAAGTTCTGATGTCATCCTATTCCATTCTGTATTAATTGAAGAAAAGGTAATCAATATAAATACAAGAGAGAATGTAGCAAAAGCCTTGGCAGAAAAATTATTTTCAATACTTTTTGTAGATTGATAAATAAAAAGAGAGATTATAATAAAAGTCAACGCAAACGGTACTAGGGTATTCATGGAATACTAACGAATAAAATAGATACAATAAATATTGTTGTTAAATTAAATGAAAATAATTATTAGATTCGATCATTATATTAAATCTTCAATTTTTGTTTTTAATAATTTATTTACTAACTTACCGTCTGCAGTTCCCCCTAATTTCTTCATAACTATTCCCATTAGTGGCCCTATAGCCCCAAAACCTCTATCTTTCACCATTTCATTCATTTCATTTATTGTTTCATCGATAATAACTTCAACATCATCAGCATTGGCTGGTGAATAACCTAAGTGTGAAATTTTTTCCTGCATCCAAGAGACAAGATTAGAATTTGAGATATTAGAATTCATCGCTAATTTACTGATCGGTACAACTCCCTCTCTTGTCAATAAATTAGATTCTCTGAGATGTATAGAAGAAGCCAAAACTGAGAAAGGGATTGTTTCAGGATTTTCTAAAATCGCTGTGGCCCATGCTTTTGCTGGGAGAGGAGGGATTGAATCATCAATTTTTCCTTCAATTCCTTGGATTAATACATCATCTAATTCCGCTCTTATCACAGCATCAATTTGATTATCGGAAACTCCTATTTCTGAAATCCTTTCATACCGTTCTTGTTGAGTAAGTGGTAAATTATTCAATATCCTTTGCCATCTTTCTTTTTTAATATTTAGAATTGGTACATCTGTCTCCGGGTACATGCGTGCACCCCCCGGAAGTGGTCGCATTGCAGTAGTTGTTCCATCATCTGGTTGACCTTTTCTAATTACAACATTTCTAACTTCTTGTGTAATTCTATGATATGCTAATCTTGCTCTATTTAATACCGATTCTAATGCTAAATCTGATTGCCAATCGGGAGCAACGCATAGTACAAAAGCATCTTCGTCTGATAAAGAGAGAGATTTCACGACAGAGTTTACATCTGAATCTGTAATTCCATATGCAGGTAATTCATCAGAATGGAATATTCCTGCAACTCCAGCCAATTTTGCTGCACTTGCTAATTCTCTTCCCAGTCTAGGTAACTGAGAGCCATTGATATCATTTTTTTTACTACCTAATTTACCTGCAAAACCTGGTAAAATTACACATTTTACGGCTTCATGATTTGATATCGAATTTTGCAACATACTTGACTCACAGTTCAAAAATAATTCTGTGACATCATGTATTTCTTGTTTGATTTTTGATTTAACATGTAATGCAACTCTGTTTTCGATTGGAATCTTGTCATTAGATCTGTTGGGAGATAGTTTTGGAAGATTTGCTTCACTACGTAATTCATTTGCAAGTCTGTACATATGTATCTGACGAGCCATTTCTAAACGTATGATTTTCGGAATCCATTCTAAATCTTGACATCCTTTTATTTCTACTCTATCGCCACAAGAAATACTCACATTTAGATCTTGGCGTATTGAACCCAAGCCCCTGCGCACTCGGCGAGTGTCTCGAAGTAAAGTTCCCAATTTAATTGCACTTTCTTTGGCATGCTCAGGTGAAACAATGTCAGGTGCAGTTGCTATCTCTACTAATGGAATCCCTAATCTATCTAAATTATAGTAGACTATATCGCCATTAGATGTCTTTTTAGTGATAAGTTTCCTAGCAGAGTCTTCTTCGAGACATATTACATCTATTCCCACATTTCCAGATTTGGTCTCTAAAACGCCTTGATTTGCAATTAAAGTAGTCCTTTGAAAACCACTTGTATTAGATCCATCTACAACAGTCTTTCGCATAGCCTGTAATGCCGTTACCGGTTTTGCATTCATCATCGCAGAAATTGTCAATACTACATCGACTGCATCATTATCATGTGTATCAGGTGGTGCTTCATCTAATTCAATTAAGCTTGCATTTGGAGATTGAAAATAAATAAAGGAACGATTTCTACGATGTTCAAATCTTGCCGCCACATCAATTTTTCCTCCTTCTCCGCGCGCTGCTCTAAGTTTTCGTGCAGATTTTTTCCATGTTGGAGGAATTTCATCAAATTTATAATCAAATAATTTACTCGGCATTCTTGAATGTAGCTTTCCAGTATCTAATTGCTGGTGTATTTCCAAACCGCACATAAATCCTAATATGTCAGGATTGAGACTTTCAGGATTTGAAATATCCCCTATCGGCTCCATACTAATACTATTCGAGAGGTCTTTACCTTTCATATTTCACTATTTATGATATAATATCATGCAAACGAATAAGCACCATCTCTAGGACTAAATAATATTCCGCCCTGTCTTAATTTACCAATTATACGATCTACTTCAAATGATTTTATTTCCTTTTTTATCGAGGCATCGTATATTTCTTCAATTAGTGCCTCACCTTTTTCTTCGCATAATTTTGTGATTATTTGTCGAACTACTTTATCCGGATTTATTCTCTTAGCAGCCCTACTACTATGGAATTCAGATTCATCTTCAATATTTCCTTCTGATCTCCAGTGTTTAAAAACAGCTATTGCAACTTTTGCATCTTTCTCAGTCCCTATTTCTCTCAAATGCATTCTGGCATGAGCTTCGGCTAGTCTACTTAATGCTTCGAGGGCTCTTGCTGTTATTGGGACTTTACTAGTTTCATCGTTATAATCTTCTTTTTGATCATCTCTGTAAAATGCTTGTCTTTCATCTCTATAAAATTCAAGTAATAATAATCTTGCTTCTTCATTTAATTGTGGATAAACATTTAATTTGGCATAGGCTACATATTTTCTCAAGAATGAAGTAGTTAAATGTTCATTACCATCAACACCGATATTTGTAATACCATCTTCTCTTGGTTTATCGATAATTAGACCTTTATCTCTCATAGATTCTGTTGTCCCTCTTGCACGTGTTGCCAAAATATGCTTAGCAATTCTTTCATCATTTTGTAAGGCAATCTCATCTCTCAACAACCAAATAACGTCAAAACGAGATGCTAATGGAGGAGGCAACCCAGTTTCTTGAAATGAATATAGTACAGAAGATCTATTATTTCTATTTGAAAATCTTCCATCTTTAGGATTTGCTGCTGCCAAAACTGCACATCTTGTAGGGAGGCGAGCAGTAAGTCCCCCTTTTGCTATGTGTATGCTTTGTTGTTCCATTGCTTCATGCATTGATCCTCTATCTGAAGAGGTTATTTTATCAAATTCATCAATTGCAGCAAGTCCTCTATCAGAAAGTGGAAGGATGCCGGCCTCAAGAGCAAAACGCCCATCATTAAATGCATCTTTTACTGCTGCTGCAGTAAGACCTGCTGCCGATACTCCTCCTCCAGAGGCGTATTTCCCTCTGGGAGATATATGTGACATGTATTTTAGCAATTGAGATTTAGCAACTCCTGGATCTCCCATCAAAAGAATATGTATATCTCCACGAGATCTAGTGCCATCATCATTCAACCTAGATACGCCGCCAAACAATTGCAATGCCAAAGTTCTCTTGACAAATTCTAGTTTCTCATCAGCAGCAAATATTGAAGGTGCAATTGATTTGTACATATATGTAAGTAAATCCGGTCTTTTTGAAATTTCTATTATTGTTTCAGTATCTTCATCATCAATATCAATTTCAGTAAATGGAGTAGATTCATGCTCTGCACTAATTAAGTCATAGACAATTTCAAACATTGGAGTTTTTTTATTTCTTTTGAATTCTGGTCTTACTTGTGGGATAACATTGGCAGAAATTCTATCTCCAGGCACTAAAGTAAGAACTAGATCTCTCTCTAAGAATAATATGCCTCTTGTTGGTTGTGAGCCACTAGGAACATTCTCAGGAAGTTCTGAAACCTCTATTAATTGATTGTTAATCATCTTAGATGCTTGCATCATTAATTGAAACGTAGTCTCCCCCTTTCGAGCGAATGAACCGCATCCTCCTTTTATCTCAGGACATCTTAAAGGTTCTTTCAATTCCCTTTCATCTTTTTGCTCAACATCTTGTTCAAAGCCACATGTTTCACACTTGAATGTGGACATATACAACCTAGGCTTGATTTCTGAAACCTTATTCACAACAACATCAACACTACAGAATTTTCCAATTGATTCACTGCCAATTTCTCGTAAATGGATTCTAGCATCCCCTGGTAATTCACCTATTCGAATTAGACAATGAACAACAGAACCTCCTCTTTCAAGGCAGAGATCATTTAACATCTTAGATCCACTATCTAGTACCGCACGGGGGTCTTTTAGAATCCAATCAGCAAATTCAGAATCAAAGGATTGTAACTCATGAAAATCTATTTTTAAAACTGGGGTTTGGGACTGTTTTGTGAGTAGTAACAATATCTCATCTTCTTTGGCAGTTGTGAGAAAAGTTTTCCATCTTGCACTAGAATCTTGTACATGAATAGTCATCAATTGTCCTCCGGGCTTTGCTGAACCGTGGGGGAGGTACATAATCAAATTGGAGATCGAATGTAACCCCTTTATTTCCACTGGAAAAATAAACGATATCTTGTATTAAAATATAATAAAAAAAACTTCTAGTGGAGAATAATTCTAATTTAGCCGAGATATTGAATTTTATAATCGAGACCTTAAAGAAAAGAAGTTTATCCCGAATTATGGAACACATAGTGTCGGGTAAAGATGTTTTTGTTAGATTAGATCCAGGAGAAGAAATTCATGAGTCAATACGAAGTTTGTCAGATAAAGGAATAGAGAGTGCTGTAATAACGAGTGGTATCGGGAGAGTACATGATGCAGAAGTTGCTTATCTTGATTCTGATGGAGTTTATCAAAAAACGACATATGCTGGCCCAGTAGAGTTATTATCAACTCAGGGTAATCTTTGTCCCGGCCCTGATGGTCCTTTCACTCACATACATATCATTATGTCTGATGATGATATGAATGTTTTAGGGGGACATTTGTTCAGTGCTACAGTAACCATAACTGCTGAGATTCATCTAAGAATAATATCAGATGGAGTAAAACCTAGTATGATGTGTAGAGTCCCTGGTGAAGGAAGTTTTGTCAGGCTAGAATTGAGGAGAGAGTAATATGCCTAGTCATACATTTGGTACAATCAAGGGAGAAATAAAGATTTTAACCATAGATTCCAAAGCTATTGAAGGAAATATGCTAGGAGATCCTAGTACTAGACAGGTGGCAATATATCTACCCGCAGGTTGGGATAAAGATGGAAAAGAATATCCGTTGTTTGTTGATTTGGTGGGGTATACAGGTAGTGGATTTGCACATACTAATTGGAAACCGTTTGCAGAATCAGTCCCTCAAAGAGTTGAAAGATTGGTAAGTGAGGAGAAAATGGGAGAGGTAATCATTGCTCTTCCTGATTGTTTCACAACCCTAGGAGGAAATCAATACATCAATAGTTTGGCTATTGGAAATTGGGCTGATTTTTTAACTAAAGAAATGATTCCAATAATTGAGGAAAAGTTTCCAGTGAAAAAGGGAAGAGAAAACCGAGGAGTATTTGGTAAATCTAGCGGAGGATATGGAGCGATAGTACACGGTATGTTGTACTCTGATTATTGGGGCGCATTAGCATGTCACTCGGGAGATATGGGTTTTGAGTCTTTATTTATGGGTGATTTTCCAAAATCGGTAATGCAATTAGAAAAACATGGAGGGATACAGAATTTTCTAGATCATATTAAATCTGCAAAGAAAATTAGTCACGATGATTTTCACGTTTTGATGATGGTGGCAATGGGTGCATTCTATGACCCTGATCCAAACGCACCTATGGGGATTAGGCTACCCGTCGACCTAAGAACATGCGTCGTAGATCAAGTTAGATGGGCAGAATGGTTGAAAAATGATCCTGTTATTATGATAGATCGTGTCGATGTTCAAGAAAATCTCAAGAGTTTAAAGGGCATATATATTGATTGTGGATTCAAAGACCAATATAATCTTCATTTTGGAGCAAGGCAATTATCTGATAAATTGAAAGCATTAGGAATAAAACATATTCATGAAGAGTTTGATGATAATCATTCTTCAATAGACTACAGAATGGATATATCATTTCCTTTCATGTATAAATCGTTGACTGAATAGTTTAGTCTGATTTATTTCCTAAAAAGTATTCACCTATTTCGGGATCATTGAGAATATCTGTTGCTTTTCCTGTATGCACTACTTTACCGTTTGCAAAAATATATCCTCTATCAGAGCGGGCAAGAGATAGTCGGGCATTTTGTTCAACTATCAATATGGTAATTCCTGTATCTCTTAATTTATCTATTTTCTCGATAATTTGAGATTGATACAATGGAGATAATGCAGCTGTTGGCTCATCTAAAAGAAGAAATTTTGGTTTTGAAATTAATGCTCTCGAGATTGCTAACATTTGTCTTTCACCTCCCGATAATGAAGCAGCAAGATCATGTATTCTTGTTTTTAGATCTGGAAACATGGCCAATGCTTCCTCTATTCTCTCATTTAGTACCTTAGTTGGTAAATTATTACCTCCCATCTGAAGATTTTCAAAAATAGACAATGAAGGAAATACATTATCTACTTGTGGAACATAAGCAATTCCATTATTTACCAATTGATCTGTTCGCCAATTGACTATTGATTCATGATTGTACAATACATCACCGGTGTAATGTGTAGCAATACCAAAAATTACTTTGATAAAGGTTGATTTACCACAACCATTTGGTCCTATTATAGTGACGAATTCCCCTTCATCAACATATAAATCAATACCGTGCAAGATCTGGACAGTGCCATATCCTCCTTCCAATCCAGTGACTTCAAGTATTTTTGACATGATAATTCCTCATTCACCTAGATAGGCTTCGATTACTTCCCTATTGTTCTTAACTTCATCTGGAGTACCAACCATCAAAACTTCTCCTTCATTCATCACTATAATACGATCTACTCCTTGGCGGAGAATAAAATCCATATTATGTTCTATAATGAGCACAGAAATACCAGTTTCATCAACAATACGGCGTAAATTATTGAATATTTTCATTGCAAGAGGGCCAGCAACACCAGCGACTGGTTCATCCAGAAGTAGTAACTGTGGATTACCCATTAAAGATCTCCCGATATCAACTAGTTTGCTCTGACCTCCCGATAACTCACTTGCTAAATTATGAGCCATATGAGGTACTTCGAGTTGATCTAGTGCATCATAAGCATTGGATAGTCTAGTTTTTTCATTAGGACGAGATTGAGGCATAAAGAGAGATTTTAGAAGGTTTGGGGAATATTGATTTCGAGGAGGTATTAGTAAATTTTCTATTACTGTCATTTGACGCCACAAACGAGTATGTTGAAAAGTTCGCGTGAAACCAAGTTTTTGAATTTGATCAGGCCTCATCTGTGAAATATCAGTTCCAAAAGCCTCAATTTCGCCTGATGTTTGATTTAATAATCCACTAATACAATTGAAAGTTGTAGATTTACCACAACCATTCGGGCCAATAAGTCCGACAAACTCTCCAGGTCTTATTTCAAAAGAAACATCTTTTACTGCCACTAAGCCACCAAATTCCTTCTTTAACTTGTTAACTCTAAGTACAATATCTTCACTCATGATGATTCACCACTTTTTTCTGGCCTGTTAGGTCGATTAGGTACTTCTGGAAGTATTCCTTTTGGGTTATACTTCAGAGATAGTAGTAATACTAAGCCAACTAATAAAACATTTACATATGCCATTTCAGCAATGATATCTATCTTGCCGTCAGAATTAATATCTGAAAATGATTCCTGAATTGAAAATGGACTGTTTAATGAACCGTAGATTAAAAATACTATTATACCCCAAAATCCAGTCTCTGAATAATTAGATTTATCTGTAATTTTACCAAGAATTATCATTGCTATAAAGACTATAATTACTTCAACATAATCTGAAACTAACCATGAGAATATTCCATCAATGAATGTTGCAGTTTCGTGTAACGGTAAATCTGGTGATGTTTGTCCTGCATCTAGAACTCTAAAAACATAATTTGATAATAAAATAATACAAGATCCTATAATGACACCTTTGTTATTTCCTGCCCCTCCAATAATGAATGCTGCCCATACTAAGAATGTAGAGTTTGCTGGGGTCATAAATGTTGGTTGGAATCCTTTTAATTGCCAAGCCCAAAATGCTCCAGCCAAGGCCGCTATTGCTGCGCCAAATGCTAAACTAGAAGCTTTGTACATCAATACATCATGTCCATGATGTTGAGAAACTTCTTCGTCTTCACGGATTGACCTGAGAATTCTTCCCCATGGAGAATTTAGAAGAGTGTGGAGAATTGCCCAGGTTATAATCACTGAAAACAATGACATTAATGATAATAGAATTACATATGGAGCGGCATCTTCTAAACTCAGGAAATTCATTACTTTGTAGGACATACTGTTGATATTTTGAGATATTCCAGCGAAAGTCGTTCCCCCAATAGCATTTTCACAATCTCTTGCGCTAAATGAAGTTAGAGCTTCACTGGTTACAAAATCTAATGGGACAGAATCACCACAGAACCACCATTTTTCAAATGGTAATGGATATTGTGAAACGCCTGGGGTTGGGCTGGACCAAGTTGCTTCTGTATTGTATGATTGGAGTATTGGTTCTGAGGACAGTAAAACCCTGAGGATTTCCCCTAATGATATTGTGACTATTGCAAAGTAATCGGTTCTCAGCCTAGCAGTTGGATATGCAAGCATCCAACCGAAACCAGCTGCTGCCAATAAACCAAATATCAGAGCCCAATAAATTGGCCAGTTATACCCATTATATTTTTCCGGACCTGAAAGAATACCGACTGCCAATGCACCTAAAGCAACAAAGAAAATTATACCAAAATTAACCATCCCAGTTATTCCAGTATGTAGGTTAAGGCAAAAACCCATTAATATAAAAATACAAATTGAAAGGACGATATTAGAAATATTAAATACCCTGATTAATTTAGCATTTGCTGCAAATTCTGCTACAGGCATCCATAATATTACTAAAATGAATAAAATCAATAAAGTAAGGAAAATCATATTTGACATAAATGGATTTTCTCTTCCATATGTAGATCTATTTTTTAATTCTTGTAGCAGAGTTAACTTAGACTTTTTTGAATTGTATGAAAAAACGGTAATCCACAATATCGATGAAAGGAAAATAAACTGTATTAAAGTTTCAGAAATAACAAAAATGAATGGGATAAAAGCGAATAATAAATTTTTATCTAATTTAAAATTTAAATTTGTTTTCTTATTTCTTATGGAAGTAAGACCTGATGAAATATTCTTTTTTATTGTAATTAATATACTATCAGAAATTACATTAATTATTGTAGAAGTTAATCTAGAAGTATAGGTTGAAATAGTTGTCATAGGATCTCTGTCGATATTCCTGTACAAATTATATCCTTCAAATAATGCAAATATCCATATTAATATCGGTACACTAGGCCATAATAAATCACCTATTAAAGTTAGACTATCTACCAATAATAGTTCAGAATTCATTAAATCAGACCATGAATTATTCATACTCTCAAGCGTATCTTGTCGCCATTGATCATGTAGATAAGGCGCTATGTCAGAAGGAGGTTCAAAAGATACGTCTTCGATGGATAAAGGAGAATCAGAAGGTAAGAATGTCCAATCATCTCTACCAGTTCTCATTTCATAATTTGAGTTATATGAAAAACCGACTTCATCTCTAATAGGTGAAGCGTGTTTTGAAAATGAATGATTTGTTATAAAATTTGTAATTCTACTGATTAAATACGCAAATCCTGTCAATAGTGCCATACTAGAAAATCTCGAGTTTTTTCTTTGTTGGAGATTATGAAGTCCGATCCATCCAAAAAATACTGAAAGTAATGCGCCGATTTTCTTTGATGGTTGGGATTTTTCTGTAGCACGTTTTCTAAGTCTTTCTATTTTCCATTTTTCATATGCATTACCTATTCCTTCGGGCATTATCAATAATATCGCAATTAGAAATATATACGGCATTACTGCTTCAAATGACGAATAATTTGTCCTACCCAAATTCTGACCTAAACCAGAAAGAATTGGAGAAGATGTAGCCCTTATGAACCCAATAATCAATGAAGAAACTATAGCACCTTCTATTGATCCTATAGTACCCAGTACAATTACTGCGAATGCGGGTAATAATAGTGTAAATGCAGTGGTAGGAGAGAATTTTACAGTCATTGCAAATGCTGCACCTCCTACTCCAACCAAGCCTGCAGAAAGGAATGCGCTGTAACCATGGATCTTTTCTACATTTATACCACTGCTTGCTGCTAACTCCGGATTATCTGCAACAGCTCGCATCCTTCGCCCCAATCTCGTCTTTTTCAATAAAATCATCAGCATGAAAACAGTTGAAAATATTATAATTGGAGTTGGTCCATTGTAAAAAGCAAATCCTGTCTCTAATTGAGAAGTACAATCAGTTCTATCTAATTTGTATAGTTCAAAAGTTGGAATATAGTCTAATTGTTTTTGACTAATAATTCCATCTTTTACTTCACAATGTACTGATGTATACATTTCACCATTGGATAGTTCATTCTTACCAAAGTTAATTTTCAGTTTGTATGTAGGTATTTTCCATAGTTGGGCTACAGGAGTTTCAGTAGTCATCCTCCAGTCTCTATCAGGCTCAAAAAGTCTGAATCTTGAACTATATCTCAGCCAGATTACAGCTCTTAAAACTAATGCGACACCAAGTGATGCAATCATCATGACTTGTGGAGATGCTTTTTTCTTCCGAAAATCTTTGTAAACTAGTCTATCTATCATCAATCCAGCTATACCGGTAATAAAAAAAGCTGCAATTAAAGTATAAATTAAAGCAGACCAAACTAAAACTCCATCTGCGGGAGCGATTGTTGTTGGTAAGAAATAATCTGTCCAGATTATTGCCATAGCGATATACATCCCGAGCATAAAAAACTCACTCTGGGCAAAGTTACCATATCTCTGAACCTTATATGTCAAAGTAAGTGCTACAGCAATTGATAAGTATGTTGCTGACCATTTGAATGTGGATGTTGTTATCTGGATAAAATCAAGATTTGCTACAGCGGTTGTGTCACGGCCGATTAGAAGAAAATCACAAATGATTAGTATCACTGTAATCAAGAAAATGGGGGACAGAATCATTGAAACTGTTCTGAGTGAATTTTTTGGAAAGTCATCAAATATAATTTTTACATAACCGAATGCTGCACTAGTTGCTTGGAAAAATTGTAATAACCAAATTAAACCTTTTTCTTCTGGTAATTTATTGTCAACTATTATATTTAATAAGTTAATAAATCCTTCAGAAATCAATAATCCTACACATGCATCTATGAATATTATCGAGCAAATTAGAAGTCTTTTCCAAATCCTAGGAATAGAAGACCAATTGTTGGTAATTTTTAATGATACTATGCATATTAATGATATTATTACAAATAAATAACCATACATTAATTAGTCACCAAAATTACTGGATTTGAGTACATCACGGCGGGTTTCCCCACCGTGATGCTTTACGATTATCCCAATGAATAATATAGTTATTCACGAAGATTATTCTGTTGTTGTTATGTCTGTTAATCCATCAGAGATAGACCAATGCTGAGTACAAGTAAATACACTATCTGCATCGAATACACCAACACAATATCCACTACCGCCCATCAAATCTCCATTTGGCATGAAGGTGATTGAACCAGTAGCTCCGACAAAACTTTGTCCTACAGCCCCGATCATTGTGGACAGAGGAACGCCTGGACTTGATGCCAGAGCGAATACTGAGAATCCCATTATAATGAATGCATCGAAAGTTTCACCAGTGTAAATTCCGCCTGCACATGCTTCAAGAGCATCACAGAGGGCTTGGAAAGCAAGAGCTCTTTCGGATAGAACAGTATCTCCAGCATTTGGATTTGCTCCAGGCCTTGTAGCAATCATGCCATCAGGACCGCCGAAGTTGGAATCTGCTATTCCATCTCCACCATATATTGCACCTGTGTATCCTGCGGTTGCAAGTGAAGTGATTAATTGTTCACCATCTGCTGCGTACGATACTAGGAATACTGCATCACAGTTGTTGTCCATAACTTGTGTTGCTATAGCGTCTGCATCAAAATTAGCTGGGTCATATGATATCGTTTGACACATTGATTCATTATTTGCAGACCATTCATTTGCGAAAGAGGTTCCAAGTCCTACTGCGTAATCATTGCTCATGTGGATTGTGGCAACAGAAGAGCCTGCTGTGATCACATCAGACATTGCTGCTCCTTGTTGAGCATCACTTGGAACTACTCTGTAGAAATCTGGATAAACAGTATCATCAGTCAATGCTGGACTTGTGCTAGCGTAGGAAATCATTGGAATTCCTAACGGAGATAACACACCATTTGCTGCCATTGAAGCTCCTGAACAAGCTGCTCCAATAACTCCTACAACACCAGCGCTAGCAAGTGTTTGTGCTGCTGCTGCTCCACCTGATTCAGAACATGCTGTGTCAGCATAGACTATCTCGAACAATAAGCCGTTACTGTATCCTGCAGCGTTCATAACTTGCAATGCAATTCCGCTTGCAGCCATAAATCCTGGAGCATAAGCAGATACTGCATCAGAAGTCTGATCTAATAGCATACCTAACTTTACTGTCTGACCTGTGAATTCGTATTCTTGTACTCCTCCTTCGGCAGTCCAGTAATGCATACAATTTAGGTAAGTATCAGTCGAGGATATTATTGCATGCATGCATATGTCATAACCATTTTCAGATGGGATATCTCCATTTGCATCAAAATTAACTGTTCCTGAAGCCCCTGCATAATTCACACCTACCATGTCAATATGGCTGGCCATGTTAGCACCCTGTTCCATATTGTATGCTTTTCCAATTATAGAAATTGCATCATATGTCTCTCCTGTGTAAATTCCACCTGCGCAAGCAGTATCTGCAGCACAGTCATCAGCGAAAGTTCCGGAGCCTGTTGATGCAATTGGCTTTGTTGCGAACACTGCATTAGCGGCTGCTGGAGCAGAAAATTCTGCAATCCAATCTTCAGATGCGATTCCGTCACCACCGAATGCAGGGATTGTAGATCCTAAACCTCTCAATGCCTCCATGAAGTCTGCACCATCTGCTGCATAAGATACTGTAACTACAGAACCACAACCAGCGTCAATCACTTGTTGGGCTATACCTGCGTAACTAGTTGCTGCATCAGTTGGATCATATCCTATCTTTGCACATAGAGATGTTTGACCAGATGAAGTTAGCCATGCACCTTCGAATGCACCTCCTAATCCGGATCCATAATCATTGGTCATGTGGACTAATGCTGGATTCATAGCCATCATTGAGGTTGATGCATCAGGAGCGCCTCCTTGCATTCCAACTGCGACGACCATTGCAGTCATTGCAGGACCTTGTCCAGCATCGCTTGGAACTACTCTCCAGAAATTTGGATATGTGTCTCCGTCACTGAGTGAAGGAGCGGTACTTGCATAGGAAATCATAGGAATTCCTAGTGGAGCTAATACGTTGTTTGCTCCCATTGAAGCTGAGGAACATGCTGCTCCTGCTACTCCTACAACACCGCTTGCAGCAAGTGTTTGAGCTGAAGCGCCTGCTACAGTTCCATCACAAGCTGTATCTCCAGCTACTAATTCGAAGAATGCTCCGTTCTCGATGGCGTTTAGATCATCAATAGCGATTTGAGCTGCGGCCATAAAGTTAGAAGCATATGCGGATATAGCGGGTGAAGTTTGGTCTAACAAGAAACCAATTTTAACTCCATCTGCACAAGTTCCGTCATCTAAATTAGCTGCTGAATCGTAATTAGGGTTGACTGAGTCTGTACATCCCAATACAGTTGTGTCTGCTATGTTAGCATAGTGTTCTGCAATTTCATCTGCTAAAGCATCAGCAATATCCATAGAGAATCCTACCGCATTTCCAGCAGCATCTAAGTTCTCGAATGGAGGATAAGTAGTATCAGAACAGAATCTCAGGTTTCCTGATTCTAGAACAGTTGTTAGAGCACTTCCTTCGGTAGGCATAGGATAAGCGGTTGCTGTAGCAGCAGTTGTTGTATCCTCTAATGTTCCTGATGTTCCTGGGAACCATGCTTCAAGATGTGCGTCATATTCTCCGGATGCAATTATTGCAGCGATTGCAACATTTAATGCATCTTCTAACTCATTATCTGAATCATCAGCAACTACTATTCCAAAATTTTCTGGAGAGAATGTAGTTAATAGAGTTGATTCTAGAGCCAAAACAGGTGCATCTCCAAGAGCATAGTGTCCAGTTCCTTGAGCTAAACTAGTAAATACTGAGTCGAAATCATCTAAAGCTACTACAGTAGCTAATGGAAGATCACTAGCGGCGTATAGGTCAGATGTTGTTCCTGTTTGTACTAATATTGTTGTACCAGCAACGTTTAGTTCTGATACATCACTAATTGCAGCAACACCGGGTCCTGCAATTACTCCTTGAGTGCTGGAGTAATATGCTGTAGTGAAATCTACTGCTTCATCACGTTCGGCTGTTATTGTTACAGATGAGATTATTGCATCACATGTGTCGAAGCTATTAGTAGCTATAGACCCTAAAATGCTGTCCCAACTTGTAGACACTATAACACTATCAACATCACTTGCTACAGATAGTGCCCATTCTTCTTCATCATCATCTCCACCAAGGCATCCTGCAAATGCTGCTGCAAGCATACTGGTAGTCATCATTATTGCTATTATTTTTCTATTATTCATCGTGATACACACACTCCGGGTTTCCGCGAGAAAGTGTTACACTTATAGACTCTATTGTTTATTTATTTTATATATTATACTTGTAAATAATGCTCATATGACATTTAAACAAAGATTTTATTAAAAAAAATTAGTAGATGTAAAATATTTAAATTATTAAATTTTAATCTCAATATTATTACTTATCTCTAACAGTACTATTTTGTCTTTCTTATTCATTATTAATTTTATTATCTCTTTTAATACCTTGAGCTGTACTTGTTATATGGATATCAAGAATATTGTTAACCGAGAAGATGAAATTGTACTAATATATCGGCTGAATATGAAATCAGAAGAGCCGATGGATTATTCTTCCAGTGGAGTTGATATCGATGCAGAGGGAAAAGCTGTTTCTAGTTTGATTAATGCATTGAGCGAATCAACTAGAAAAAGCGGTCAAAATGGCGCTCCTGTTCATTTACCAGGAGGTTTTGGAGGAATAGTAGAATTTGGAGATTCCCGTTTGGTACTTGCTACTGATGGAGTAGGATCAAAACTTCAATTGGCTAATGAAATTGGAAGATGGGAAGGGGTTGGTATAGATTGTGTCGCAATGAATGTAAATGATTTACTATGTGTAGGGGCTGAACCAATAGCATTCGTTGACTACATAGCTGTTCCAAAAACTAATCCAGATGTTCATGCAAAATTAGGTTTTTCTCTTTCCGAAGCTTGCAAAAGAGCTAGAATAACATTAGCAGGTGGCGAAACTGCAACATTACCCGGTATTGTAAATGAATTAGACTTATCAGGTACAGCATTGGGTTGGTTTCCAAAAGGTGAGGCGATAACTGGTGAAAATTTAGAATCTGGAGATATCTTGATTGGGCTTCCAAGCAGTGGTATTCATTCAAATGGATATACACTTGTTAGAGCTGTTTTAGAAAGATCTGGACTATCCTTAAATGATGCTGTGCCATTTAATCCAAAACATGAAGGTAGAGTTATCGAACGTTTTCCTGGACATAATGAAGATGTTTTACTTGGAGAAATTCTTCTTAACCCTACAAGGATATATGTTAATCCCATTATTGATTTGATAATGTCCTGTAGAGAAGAAAGAGGGCCATGTAATGTTTCTGAATTGAAAGCTTTGGCCCATATTACTGGAGGTGGCTTGTCTAATCTTCTCAGGTTACATGATACATTGGGTTGGAATATATCTGATCCTTTACCAATACATCCTGAATTCAAATGGATTGCAGAAATTGGAATAATAAATAATCGAGAAATGCATAGAACATTTAATATGGGCATGGGAATGGTTCTTGCAGTTTCTTCAAACAATGCTCAGAAGATTGTAGATTGGTTGAATGAAAGATTACCAGGAACAAAAATTGTTGGATCAGTGAATGATAGTGGTAGAAAAGTAACTCATATTGATACTAGTGTTATATTTGAGCACTATTGAAGTTAGATATCATTACATGGGCATTAATTATATGTGATAATATGGTAGATAAGTCTGTGGGAGAATGGCCAGATGTTCTTCATAGAGAAGGTAAAACTCTGATGAGATTATTTTCCAGCCCCGATGGAGATAGGATAGGTCCGGCGATAAAGGGTGAAAATCCTGTTTTCTACAATCCTGCTATGAGTAGGAGCAGAACAAGAAGTGTGCTACTAATGCAGTATGCAATTGAAAACGAATTATTGGGAAAAGACCTAATATACGCTGTTGATGGATTGTCTGCTACGGGTTTAAGGGCAAGAAGGTGGTTAAACGAATTACCTCAAAAAAGTGCAGAAAGAATTCGAGCTACAATAATTGATATGAATCAATTTGCTCTAGATTTAGCATTAAAGACACATGAAGAGTTTCCTCCACTTCATTCTAAAGGAGAATTAAAAGCCATAAATGGTGATTTGAGATCTGCCATTCTAAATCAAGGATGGCATTGGGTAGATATAGATCCTTATGGGTCTCCAATTCCTTTTCTTGATACTGCGGTTCAATCAATAGCACGAAAAGGAATTTTAGAAGTTAGTGCCACAGATACTGCTGCATTAACGGGATCTTCTAAAAATCCACTTCTTAGAAGGTATGGTGCAAGAGTAAGAAATGATGGTTTGGCTCATGATTCTGCATTGAGGGTTCTTCTGGCTACTGTAGGAAGAGCGGCATCAAAGCATGAAAGAAGAATAGAACCATTATTATCAATTTGGGATTCACATCATCTTAGGGTATCAGTAAGAGTGATTAGAAGTATCGAAGGTGCTAACAAAATTGAAGAATCATTAGGATGGAGAGTGTTTTCTCCAACACGTGAAGAAGTTTTGGCATCAATAGAATCTGGCCTTCATCCAAAATCTAATTTAGATATAACGCCTATACATTGTTTTTTACCATTTGGTTATCCAATAAACAGAAGAGATGAGAGAGTTTCTGGACCAATGTGGATAAAAAATATGGGCAAGAAAGAAGTGTTAAAATTCATGACAGAAGAAAAAGTATTGGAGATGTGCGCTCCTAGTTTGATAAAAGATGATATATTGTCTTGGACAAAAAAAGATTTTGAATATGAAAAAAGAAGGATTCTAAGAAGTGTCAAGAATTTGTCTAATGAAGCAAATGCAATTGAAACTCCGCATCATATTCTTGTTGATTCTCTATCAAGTTGGCTGAAAATAGGATCACCGCCAAGTCCAAAAAAATTAGTTAAAAGAATTCTTGATTCGGGATATTGTGCTAGTTTGGCAAATTATGGTAGAAAACCGTCAATCAGAACTGATGCTCCTTGGGATTTGATAGTTAAATTGACTTTAGAAACTCAACCACCGATATAAGACATCTCGATTCTGGGTAATGCTGAATTATCACTGGAACGTAATTCGCTGTATCTATCATCCCTTCTTGTCCAGATCGCTCTTATGGCTTCTGTAAGGGTTTGAATATCTTCACTATTATGTATTATAGCTCGTAAATCATGCCCTCCAGAAGCAAATAAACAAGTATGTAAATAACCATTTGCGGATAAACGTGCCCGAACACAATCACCACAAAAAGGAGATGAAACTGATGAAATAACTCCTATTTCTCCAGATCCGTCTGAATGAGCCCATCGCTTAGCAACATCACTAGAAGATTCTGAATTTAAAGGATTTAAATCGAAATACTTCTGTAAGTAGTTGATTATGTCGAATGAAGGGATTACTTGCCCTAACATCCATCCATTTGTTCTACCAACATCCATATACTCTATGAACCGAACAATTACTTCTGTATTACGAAAATGGTCTACTAACTTTTTTACTTCCGATTCATTAACTCCTTTTTGAACTACACAATTTACCTTAACTGGAGTAAGTCCAAATTCTATTGCTGCATTAATACCATCCAATATTGTATCTACTGAAGTATTACTATCGGTCATTTTAGAATGTATATCTTGATCCAGTGCATCTAAACTTACTGTAACTCTGTTAAGTCCTGCTTCTGACAGTTCTTTTGCGTACTTACGTAACAAAGAAGCATTCGTCGTTAATGCGATGTCTAAATCTAATTTTGAAAGTTTTTTTACTAGATCTGGAAGATTTGGACGTAATAACGGCTCACCACCTGTAATTCTAACTTTTTGAAGCCCCAACTCCTTACATGATTTTACAACTTTTTCTATTTCATCGAAAGAAAGAAAGGCTCGCTTGGGCATAAAAGCGTGATCAGAACCAAATTTTTCTCTTGGCATGCAATATCTGCATCTAAAATTACACCTATCGGTAACTGAAATACGTAGGTCTCGTAATTGACGACCGTACTTGTCGGATACCATGACATATGCGTCAAGCAAGAGGTGATGAGGGTTACTCATATTGGACAGATTGAATAAAGACGACCTCTTAGGATACACCGAGAGACATGCTGTCGATTAGTTCTAAGGCACGCGAAATGCTTGATAAATTTGCAGAAGATGCTGATGATAATAATCTACTATTGAGGATAGAAATAATCGGCAGAGGCCCTAAAGGATTTCAGTATGATTTACAACTAGTCAATAAAAGTGAAGGGAAAGAAGACGATATTACCCTAGAAATAGATGGAATGGCGGTTCTGGTTGATCTAAAAAGTAAGATATATCTTGAAGGTACAACTATAGATTATAAAGAAACATTAATGGGTGGTGGTTTTAGTTTTGATAATCCTAATCCGTTATGGATGGATGAGTTATCTCAAGCAGTGGCTGAAATAATTGCTGATGAAGTTAATCCAGCTGTAGCATCACACGGTGGTCATGTAGATCTGGTTGGCGTTGATGAAAATAAGGCAATAATTTCCTTTGGAGGAGGTTGTCAAGGTTGCGGCATGGCAGATGTAACATTAAAACAGGGCGTTGAAGTCATGATAAAAGAGAAAGTTCCAGGAATAACTGAAGTTATCGATGTTACAGATCATGCTGCTGGTACAAACCCATTCTACTAATTAGTACATCGGAAGTTCATCATCATCCTCAGGTGCAGGAAGTGCTATAGATTGTGCTCTTTCAAATGCTTCACGAACTTTGTCTTCTATTTTCCGTGCATCTTCTAATAAATCATTAACTGGGATTTCCATATCTAGTAATTCACTAAGCCCTTCAATTGCAATTAATGCTGCTCTTGCATCCGGATATACTGGATTACATTCTGATAAAAGTGCTGTAATATCGAGGTTTTGTCTTTCACCCTCTGCTATTAAATAACCAGCAATACCGGATACAACACCTTGTTGAATCCTTTGAATATTAGCATCATCAAGTCTGTCCCTACCTTCTCTTGTTGACGATACACTCCATAGATCACTTTCTTCTTTAATTCCCAAGTCGTTACTTACTACTCCATCTATTACGATTAGTTTACTAAATCCTCCTTTGGTAAACCATTCTAATACGGTCTGACCGAAATAAACATCATTTTCACTTGGAAATTGAATTTCTGCGGTAAATACTCCTATTCCATCTCCTTGATATACTCTTACAGGATGTTTCGGAACAGAATCATGAATTAAGGCTATAGCAGGAAATTTAGGATGCATGACAGTGCCCATTGGATCAAGATTTAGAGATCTAATAAGATGTGAAGCAGCAATAACGCCAACAGAACCTACTGTAGAAAATCCACATATTGCGACCCCTCCTAATTTTGAAGAATCTGCTCCTGAATGTAAAACTAAAGGATATCCGGCGCTAGTCCCATCACTCATAGTGAGCCCTTGGGTAGGACTCATTTTAATTTCACGGATTTTGATTAAATTAATTTAAAAAAAACCTAACTTTATTTAATAACAACTAATGGATGAAAATACCATGGAACAAGAACCCGAGGATTGGTCATTTAGTTCTCATATTGGGAAGGACTTGCGAAATGTGGAATTACCGAATGCTAATTTAAAAAGAGCTGTATTTGATAACTCAGATATGGAAGGGGCTAATTTATCTGGATCTGACCTAAGAAATGCCTCTCTTCAAGGCACAAATCTGATGAAAGCTGCTTTAGATGGGGCTGACCTCAGAGGAGCTCGGCTTCTGAAAGCAAAATTAGGATTATCAAATTTACAAGGTGCTAAATTAGATGGCGCCGATATGAGAGGAATTAGGGGAAGATATGCAATTTGGAGGAATGCAAACTGGTGGGATGCAATCCTAGATGATTCATTGCGTAAAGCATTATCAAAAAAATGGCCAAAGGAATGAATTATTTTTCAACAATTTTTCCCAATTTTTCTTTCATCCAGTCTGGAATGGGAAGTTTATTGGTAATAGAATCCATATCCGTACAGACTGTTATTTGAGTCGCAGACCAACACAAAACATTATTTTGATTATAAATTTCATAATACCATTTTATGGAAGTGTTTCCTATTTCTTTTATTGATAATTTGCAAGTAGCTGTATCACCATATTTTAGAGGATTATTAAATGTCGCTTCGCTGTAGATTAATGGAAATCCTATTCTGTGTTCATTTAATATTATATTGTAATGCATATCACATGTATATTCCCATGATTCTTCATAAAAACGATGCGCTAAATCCCAAAATCTGGGATAATACGCTATACCAGCCAAATCGACCATTGGAAAATCAACTCTGCGAGAAGAAGTGAAAGCCATGCCTCTTCCTAAAGGCATTATGTTTCAAGTGTTGTTGTAGAGTTTACTTTGACGTAGAGAAGATATCTTCTACTTTTTCAAAAAAATTATTCTCTAAATTTTTAATCTTAATTATTTTTTTATTGGTTACTGGTTTATTTTCCTTCCAAATTGGTACCATAGATGTCCAAACACCTTCACCCTTAATCCTAGAATAAAGAGCAGCACCAATGTGAATTGCTATAAGAACATAACTTAAATCAGCGGAAAAACCGTGGATTCCAATTATTAAATCCTGCACCGCCCCATCAGTAATTCCTTGTGTAAACAAAGCAGCAATCAATAAACCGGAAATAGGTAAAATAATTAAACACAAGTACATGCAAATGTGGATTGTTTTTGCAAGATATTTATGAGCAGAAGGTATGGGTTCTCTGGCGCCAAGAAATGTTTCAAAACGTCTCATATAAGAATAACGCATTATAACAATTATTAAGAAAATAATTGCGAAAAATACTTCAAAAACTAATAATCCTGAGTTCTCTAACTCAGATATATCATCTAGTTGCTTGAATATACCATATGCGTACAAAAGAATAAATATCCAGTGAATCATCTTGGCAGAAAATGTGTGAGTTCTTTTCACTTCCACTTTTGTACACAGGGAATATTTGTATATTAAATTAGTTATCGTACTAAATTTTTCCAAAAAATCTTTATTCTAAAAAATCAACTATCCTTTCAGATACTTGTGAATCTCTCAAGATCCTCCTATGGCCGAGATTTTTAGTCAAGAAAATTTTACTGTTCGGTATTTCTTTATGTAATTCCACAGATGAGTGCACATCAGCATCTTTGTCATCTCTACAATGGATTATCAGTGATTTAACAGATATTTTTTTTGCGAATTCGATTGGATCCAGGGAAGATAGTTTGATTCTATACTTTTTTTCATAGTATTTTACCATCATATCAGCATATTTATTTCCTGGTAAATCAAACATATTTACGAAATTAGTGAACATAGGCCTAATTTTCAGTGATGGTAAGCTGATTATTACTATACTTTTGAATTCTCCATTGGTCTTGACAGAATTTAGTCCTGCAATAGCCCCTACTGAGTGCGATATTAAATGGTTAAAAGGACCTATTTCATGATTAAGATAATTAACACATGACACTACTTCAGAGACATTGCATCGTTTTGAAGAAGATTTTCCATGCCCAGGTAGATCGAAAACAGTAACATCAAAGCCTGCATTATGGCATTCTTTTGCGATGTGATAAAATTGACTCCCTCTCCCATTCCAACCATGGATCAAAAGAATTTTTTCTCCTTGATTTTTTAAATTATAGATTTGTATATTTTTATTAATATCCGGTATCTTCATTCTTGAAAATTCACTTTGCTTCAAGAAGTCTAACTCTCTTTCTGGAGTTTTGAAATATATTGGTCGAGTGAAGAAAAAAAGAAGTAACCTAGAAGCAAGATATGGATGTATTAAGTGAAGTATTTTTGTGAGAATCAAAATTATTTTAGGTAGCCTATAGTAATCATTGACTATCTCTTTTTCAATCATGGTGATCCTATCCCTCTGATATCGATATTTTATTCAAAACTTGCAGGTATAGATGAATGATGCAAATTGATACGTAGAGAACCGCCTGAATCAACTATGTAACCAAAAGAAAATTCAACTTTTACTTCATCGCCTTCGGGCGTCATAAAAAAATAATTACCCATGGCTATAGCGCTTGTTTCATTAAGGATAATGCCTTCATTCTCAAATCGTACATTTGTCCAACCTTTAATGGCAAAACCTTTGTCTTCTGGGTATTCATCATTACCCGCAACAAAATATGATAATGCACCTTCGAAAGTTGATCGAAATTGAATATTAATAGCGAGTGTTGGCTTGAATAGGACTGGACTAATATCATATGCATACAAGGATTTGATATGAGTTCTTGCTCTTTCGACATAGTCTATACCAGTAGTGTGTGCCGTCGCAATTGAAACAATACCTTCTGCCCAGGCGCGCTGTGCCTTCTCTACGTCCATCATGGTCACCATACTATCTCTCAAACTCCGGTTCAATCAGAATATTATGAATTTTATTCATAATTTTAATCAGCACTTAGTCTATCACTTTCTCGCTGAACTTCTCTAACACCAACAACAATCATACAGAATCCAACTAACATTGAGAATCCAATACTTTCATCAAGTAACAACCACCCACTTAGGACACCAAAAACAGGAACTAAAAATACATACGAAGAAGCGGCAGTAGCTCCAATCCTATCAATTCCTCTTGCGAACCATGCATAGGTAAGAACTGTAGAAATTAGTCCAAGATAAGCCACTGAAATCAGCTCAGTAGTTTTAGGACTAGGGATACCAGAGTTCCATACTTCAACCAACATCCATGGAGTGAGCAATACCCAACCAACTATGGAATACCATACTACAATCTCGAATGAAGTACCTATTGTTCCATCGAGTAAAGCCATCTTGGTCAGATTACTAGTTGCAGCCCATGTTAAAGCAGCGAAAGCGATTAGCGTAGCACCAATTAATCTATGATTGAACGGTATATTTGTATTCGGACTCCAGCCGACAACTGTTGCTACACCAATTAGACCCACAATTAGGCCATATACCATCCTCAAACTCATCTTCTGTCCGAGTAATGGAATAGCAAGAAGAACAGTAAACACAGGATTCATTGGAATAATGAGAGAAGCATCACCAGCTGCAGTCCATTTCATCCCATTCATGAAAAGAAGTTGGTAGCCCATAGTACCCAGTGTGGCCATCCAAAACGTATATTTCCATGCTTTTTTACCTTGGGGGAGAATTCTTCGAGAGTTAGTATTTCTGTATATCCAGCACCAAATAACAAATGCGGCAACTGCGATAGTGTATCGCAACCATGCAGAAGTAGCAGGTTCCATGCTAGCCCTATTTCCTTCATCCAGACCGTAGCTAAGAAATCGCCCAATGGCCCATGTTGAACCCCATACTGCAGCCACTAATAGAAGGAGGAGGTGCGTACTGAGATCTTTCATATATTCCGATAGTAAACATCAGTTTCAAACATTCCTTCTGATACTGCTCCGAACCCCTCTATATAACGCCAGAGCTGTTCAATTCTCTCAATACAATCAGTATACAAATTATACTAATAAGAATTCCAATTGGCCCTCTTTTAATCTTTGAAGACGGTTTGAATCCTAGTATTGGTTCAGCTTTGCTTGCTAAATTATCTTCTATTTCCCCTATGGACTTCATATTAATCCCACAGGTGTACACTTTATTATTTTATAATACATGGCGTCTATTTCTATAATTTTAAAATTCGGGATAAGTTTTTTGGTTAAATCGCATACGTCAGGATAGAGGATGATGGATGGCAGAAGTTGAGTTGTTGCCAATCGCAACTATGATTCACCTAATTCTAGGGCTAATGACAATTATTCTAGTATTTCGTTCAGAAAAATCTAATGATAATGAGAGATTTGCGGCATTAATATTGGGGTGGATATTGTTAATATTAGGTATAAACTACTTATTCAGTACCATTATCGATTATCAAATGAATAATGACTTAATGGCTACTGGCCAATATGGTTCGTCATTCTTAAGATTTGGAGCAAAATCGACTTGGATAATTTTTAGTGGGCTATTGATAGTACTTTCTTTGACTTATCCTTACCCATTAATTCAGAATTCAAAAATAGTAACCCTAGGGTGTATAGTAACTATCTTAATTACCCTTATATTCATTCCAACAGGGATTATTACAAATTTTGAATATGATTCTGTAAGTAGCCTTTTCTTATTATTTCCATTCCTTATATGGTTAGGAGTTTATTTGAGATACCTACATAGTGAAATAATAGACGATCGGAAAGAAGATAGGACTATTTCAGCGGTGGCTGCTTTGCTAGTATTTGCAGCCTTTGGAGATTGGTTGACTTACTGGCTAGGTATAATCACCACTCAGGACAATCATTTTTTTGCTAGATTCGCTGTTGGAGGAAGTGAATATAGTGATCCTAATGCAATCAACTTGGTAATGGGAAGTGTCTTACCGGCTTGTGTTGCAGTTTCAATAATTTCAATATTCATTGGAGAAGTATGGAGATGCAGAAAAAAAGGTATTTCTGGTGTCTCAATTTTCACTTTTAGTTTATTTGTCTTAGGAATTTTGTGGTTCATATTTGATTACACTCAGATGGGAATAGTTGATTCCTGCGTAGAAACACAATGTGAATCTTTCAACAAAGTATATGATACATATTTCATTTTTACTTCTCAGATAATCAGATTTTTACTTGTGCCATTGATTTTCATGTATTTGATTCTAAATTTTAATTTAATAGAGACAGGAGGAGAAAATGTTTGGTTTACTCGAGTACTAGTTTTATTGATGCTATTAATCGTAACATCCAGTATTATTGAGTTAATTCAGACAGTTCTTCCGATTCCACAAATGATTACCTCAGCTCTATTCGCAGCCGCAGTCGTAGTTTTCATAGGTTGGGAAGAAAGAATCACCAGTGGAATGATTCGACAATCGAGTAGTGTGGCCAAAACTCTTTTGGATTCTGGAGAGGTAGTCGATTTTTCTATTTCAAGAAGTGAATATAAAGCATACAATATTTCAGTAGGAGTTTCAGTCACTTTGGCGTTAATGATATCTTTACTTATTTCATTAATGGGAATTAATTCATGAGGTGAAAAAATGAGTCAAAGTAAGTCATCTGAAAAATTTGATGGGAGTTTTAATGCTATTTTCTTGAATATGACTGCTTATAATGAAGCAGTGAAAATATATATTGTAGTCGTTATTAGTTTTCTGGTTGTTTTCAGCTATAATTCCTTTGATTTGGTGTATAATCATTGGGAACTAATAGAAGATGCTACCACTGAAGATGAGTGGTATTTAACATTCAATGAGCAAAGTGAAAATCTTCAGGAGTCAAGAGTTTTACAAGACGGCGAAATGCAGACATTTACATTTTATATTGATGATATTAATGTCCCTGAAGGTTATCTAATAGGAGAAATAAATATTACAGTCGACGATACGGGAAATGATGGTATAATTGCGAACACTGATCCTACTAATGAGTGTGATTCCATTCTCGCGGATGTACGAGAAGGAGGATTGACGGCTCAATGGACTGATGAAAATAATACCCTTTCTGGGCAAACAAATGATTGTGAACCATTTTTCATGTATCTTAGAGTATATCCAGATTATGATGGACTTTCTAGAAGTTCTAATTCAGTTAATGAATTCCAGGCTCTGCTACCATGGCAACAATCTGGTTGGGGATATGGGGAGTTAGAAATTGATGTAGAAGTGAATACTGATGATAGTATTTTCCCAGGGCAAAGTAGTGATGATGAAGAAATAACCATTACAATAGAAGTAATAATGTTTGAAATTTCAGCCTCGGAAGTGATTTGATTACACTAATCTGTAATTTGTATTATTAATTTCGATACCTATAAATAATAATCTACTATGCCCAGTTCATGCCTTGTGAATGCTGTGATTGTGACCCCTGTGGTTCTAGTTGTCCTTGTGATGGATGCTGTTAACGTACACTGAACCTAACTATAATCCTCTTTATCGCTCATCAAGAGCGTCGGTGTTAATAGTTTCAATATAACATAAAAAGATTGTAGGCGTAGGGATTTATAACAAAATATTTCTTAATCAATAACCTATTATTGAAAAGGTAATCAAGTAAAAGGCTTTGGCCATCTTATGGAAGACACAAATACTCAGGAAGATATAAATCGAATTTCTAATAATTTAATGATGAATTTTCCTGGCAAATCAATAACTCCTATTTCTCCATTTGAACTCAAAATGGACTCTTCGGTATTCTATCGTTCAGTAATACGGTTTATGAGCGATAATGAGAATAAATACTACAGTAAAGATGATTTATTTTCCATGAGTTTAGACACAGTAAGATGGGGGCCATTCATATTTGCATGTATTTTATCTTTCACCGGAGTTTTAGCGATACCAGTGATCGGCTTCATGTTCTATGATTGGTTACGCACTCATCGAGACTTTGGTGATAAATTAGATCAATATTTTGCTCAGCAAGGCTATATCAAAAGAGGAGAAAGAAAATTCTAATTAGTCCAATGTTTACCACTAATTGTTGGTTTAAGGTTCATATTGTATAAAAAAAATAAATTCACTACTAAAAGGGAGTGTTTCGACCGAAATTTATGCCAGAGTGGAATAAAAAGGCTTTTCAGATGTCTATGGGGGACTTTTCTGAAGATTTTATTCGAAAGGTAGCTATAGTTCTAGCAGTGGTAGGATTCTTTGTGCATATTTTAGTGTGGGCTTTGTTCAAGACAGAAAATATTACAATAAATGGTGATGCATCAGAGCTTGTCAAATCTCCTCTATCAACCCTCTACACGCCATTCTCTATTCTCCTGGTATATGAGGTGTATCAACTCATTAGAACCATTCCAGACTCATTCTCATCTTCTGTTGGAAAGCAATATGAAATCGCTACATTACTGGTGGTTAGGGACATTCTAAAGAGACTTTCTGGAGTCCAGAACTCCGAGGATTGGAAGATTAGTGCTGATCTTGGATTCCTATTGGTAGAATGTATGGCATTCTTAGTATTGCTGTACACCTCACTGACATACTTCAGAATGAGCAATAGTTCGGAAAAGTCAGAAGAAATGACGGATGACATAGCAATCTTTGTCGAGGCGAAAAGAGGGATTGCAAACGCTATGTTACTTATTTTCTTGGCCACGGCGGCTTACTCTTTCTATACATGGGTCGACTCAGTACAGGAAGGAGGTGGATCGGTCAGTCGTGTCATTTTCTTCTTGGATTTCTTCACTTTCTTGATATTAGCTGATATCCTGATACTATTGATATCTTATTGGTTTTACACGGATTTCGGTAACCTGGCTAGGAATACTGGATTCGTACTGTCGACAGTAATCATCCGAGTAGCGATATCATCCGAGGGAGTATCGTCAATGATTTTATTTACCTTAAGCGGTCTTATAGGTATAGCCATACTAAGAATATTTACACAGAATAATTCTAAAATAAATATCTAATCTATGGTTTACAAATATAGACTCTACGTAAAACACACAGGACAGAATTTATAGAATTAGACGATTTAAGGTGTTCATGAGTAAATGGATATATCTTGCTATGGCTATATTTTCGGAAATAGTTGCAACATCATCACTAAAATTGACTGAGGGATTTACGAATTTCTTACCATCCCTAGTTGTAATTATTGGTTATTGTGCTGCATTTTACTTTTTATCCCTTACTTTAGAAGAGATACCTATAGGTATTGCATACGCCATTTGGTCTGGAGTAGGGATAGTAGGGATTGCGATAATTGCAGTAATTTTTCATGACCAGCGCTTGGATACTGGAGCGATAATTGGAATGGGATTGATTATATTTGGAATCATTATAATGAGATCTTATAGTACAATGAGCCTAGAATGAATTTCTTAATCATCATATCAATTTCATCACAACAATGAGGCGTTTTGCATCGGCATAATACTAGTTTAGTTTCAGAATAAATTATATGCTGAATATATTACCAATAAACATGGTAGATTTTGATTTAACTGAAGAGCAGATTATGTTGATTGAACTAGCAGAACAATTTGCTGATGAGGAATTAATTCCAAAAGCTGAGAAATGGGATCGAGACGGAATTTACCCTGAAAAATCAATAAATAAAGCTCGTGAATTGGGGTTGTTAAATTGTACGATTCCTCAAGAATATGGAGGTATGGGTTTGAGCTTTCTAGATGAAGTAATGATAAATGAAGAATTGGGCAGAGGAGATCCAGGTTTCGCAACAATTACAGGAGTAACTATGCTAGCATGTCATCCAATAATATATGCAGGAACAGAAGAACAAAAAATTCAGTATCTAGGGCGTGTTTGTGATGGTGAAATTTCTGCATATTGTGTAACTGAACCAGGTGCTGGCTCTGATGTTAAAGCGATAAAAACAACTGCAATTCTTGAAGGTGATTATTATGTAATTAATGGTTCTAAAATGTGGATCGGAGGGGCTGGGCAAGCAGATTGGTTCTATGTTCTTGCTAAAACAGGTACTGAGGATTCATATGATTCACTTAGTGGTTTCATTATTGAAGCGAAATCAGAAGGATTGGAAGTTGGGAAAAAGGAGGAAAAAATGGGACAAAGATCTTCAGATACCCGAGGTGTAAGATTTTATGATGTGAAAGTTCCAAAAGAGAATCTAGTAGGAGGAATAGAAGGAACTGGTTGGATGCAAGCTATGATTGCATTTGACCGATCACGTCCTATGCTTGCGGCACATGCATTAGGAAATGCCCGAGGGGCTATGGAAGAAGCTTGGAAATATTCTAATGAAAGAGAAACATTCGGAAAGCCTATTTTTCAACATCAATCGATATCGTTTATGCTTGCCGACATGAGTACTAAGATTGAATGTGCAAGACTATTAGCTTACAAAGCAGCTAATATACTAGATAAAGGAGAAAGTGCAACTCTGGAATCAGCCCATGCTAAGAGATATGCTGCTGATATTGGCATGGAAGTAACTACTGATTCCGTCCAAATATTCGGAGGTTATGGATATTCTGAAGAGTTTCCTGCTGCACGAAGAATGAGAGGAGCTAAAATTTATCAAATATTTGGTGGCACTAGTCAAATCCAGAGACTAATTATTGGAAGAGAAATTAATAAAAAATATTTAGACTAACTATGCTTAAAGAGTTATTAGTAGATTAATAGTCCTCAAAAAAATACATACAAAATATTAGATATAAGCATGACCACAGTTGATGTCACACTCACTCTGTGAAGTATCCTGAATAAACTTTCATTTCCTTCGTCAGTCGCTTTGTTTGTAGCCGGGATGATTAAATAACAAATAGCAGATAATATAACTGTCAATCCGGCTATGCCGTAATGGATAAACTCCGAGTCCTCTTGAAGATAAACCGATACTAAGGAGAGAGTTCCTATCAAACCCAGAGCTAAGAAAAACTTAGGCCAGAGGTCTCTAATTACTTTACCGAATACTTCTATCTCAAGATTACGGAAAAGGCTTGGCGCTACTATTGCAGTTTGCATGAGTATGAGGCCGACAACCATCCCTGGAAAGTAATAGTGCATCATTTCTTCCACATCACCTTGTTCTTGTTCGTCTAATTAATACTGCCTCAGTTGTGATCCATTTCGCAAAAGGTTAGTGGATTAATCTCTTTTAACTAAAGATATCATAACCAATCCTACAATGAAAACTAGGCTTACTATTGCTACGCATGTCATGTTGAAAACTAGGAGGTTCTTCTTATAATTGTTTACTATAGAGCCTCGATATTCATGTTGAAAGGTGTCTTTATTACGTGGGCAAATCATTCTCTGGCGACTTGATCGTGTTGCAGTACAAAGATTACTATGTCTAAATCCAATCATTGCCGGCTAAAGGTTTATTTTTAGGGTGACTTATTCGACCTTCGATGAACGCTAGAACAATGGTGATCATATTAATTCTCGGCTCTTTGACTACAGGTTGTATGGGTGTGATCGAAGACTGGTCTCTTGAGATGAACGGACCACAACCGATTTGCCCAGATGGTGAGCCATGCACATGTATCGATATCGACGATTCATGCGAAGATGGAGACGATGATTGGGGCTATTGGGGAATGACAGAGTTATTTTACTGCTCCAATGACGGGGCTGAATATGCCGAATATATGGGTGGGATTTCATGTGATGCAGAGGATAGTATATTCCCGACATGTCCCGATGGAGAAGATTGCTTCTGTGTCGATATTGATGATTCGTGCGACGATGGAGATGATGATTGGGGGTACATGGGAGAAGGTTGGGTATTCTATTGCTCATATGATGGGGCATTCTATGCAGAGATGATGGGTGGAATTCATTGCGCTGATTCTGAACTAGGATTCGTAGAAGAGATAGAAGTTGATGATCAGGGCTAATCGGTTTGAATTACTGAAGTCCCTCTTGCTAGAAAACTCCTCTCGCCCGAGTCGAACCAAAACAAATCACATTCCAAACATCCATCGAATCCTATGGTTTCGGTTTTTCCTACGAATGCAGAGACGTCTTCAATAATCTCTGGAACTAATATTGAGTTTTGTTCACTATGGTCAACTATTTCTATGGATGCGTTTTTCATTTTTTTTCCACAATCGAAACAATCAAAATCACTTTCTATTAATGTGGAAGAGATTTTCGATCGAATAAAGTATGCCTTATCTTTGAAAGTTTGATTTATTGATTTGGACTCCAACATGAAGCCTTTGCAAGAGACACATGCCAAATCGGTCGTGACCAAAGATATGCGTTCAAGACCAATGACTATCAAAGCAAGTCCAATTGACAAAATGGCTAAATCTTCATTTCTAACCTCTCCATCTTCCAGAGATAGGAAATATATCGCAAGAATTATCCCAATCGCAATCAATACGTAACCAGTAAGGTCAAAAACACGTACCGTCCTAGTTTTGTGTGTTCTGTATTCTAATGGACCGCACCCCTTGGGGCATTTTATGACCTCGTCCATAAGGTTGGGTCACTCTATACTGAAATCAATATTTTCCCGGCAGTAACTCGACATTATGTATACAAAATCTTAACTCCATCTGGAAGATATATGACAAAAGGGAAAATATTCACATATAATTTAAGATACCTTCAGACGATGTAGTTTCAGGATTCTAATGAGATAGTCACTGCAGATACTGGGCCCGTTTTTCTGATTCTTTCGGTGGTAAATTGCTCATTAATTCCGCAGGCTTGAACATCTCCTGGGAATTTGGCTTTGCCGTAATAGTAAGATGCTATGCAAGTATAAAGATGAGTTCCAGCGATTGAGGACATGAGAAGTTGTTCGATTAATGATGTTGTAGTGGTCCAATTACCAAATAGAGCAGATATTATACCTAGGGCTGTTGAGACTACTGATGCCAATACTGCAATGTGCATGGATAGAGCATTTAGTTTTGGTTTAATTATTGATAAGCCTCCAGTAAAAATGAAAATAATACCAAATAAGGTCGGAAATAGTGCAGTGAGATAGTCAGTGTAAACAAAGAATCCAACGCCTAAGAAAGACAAAATGAAACCGGTGATAATTGTCAGTTGAGGGATTGTTAATCCAGATATGGTATATCTTCGCATTATTTACGTTACATCTACTTAGTATATTATATTCTGTTTTAACAATAAAACTTTATTGTAAAGAATTGGACAAATTTATCTAAAAATAAATTGAGGATGAATTAAGTAAAATACTATCTGCTGTGCGTGAAGATTGATAATATGGTCTCTTTTTACCTAGAGGGCGAAAGCGTTACCCTGTCGGAGTTTATCTTGGGCGCAATTCCGTTACTATTGCTGCCCGGATTAGTCATACTCTTTGTTATCTGGTTATTTTTCCAAGCAGCAGACCCGGAGAACAAGAGAATACAGAATGAAAGGGCACCGACCGTCATTGAATTTGCATGGATCGTACCATTGATTCTGATAGCGATTATATCAGCAGGGTTTCTATTTGTACCCGCCTTGGTTGTCATGTTATTCCTGAGGATGTACTTAGTCAAACTATACCAGTTATTCAATCCTGACTGGAGGACGGATGGGACTTCTGTTGGGATACCCACAGTTGAAAGTCTGGGAGAGACTCTGGACAACCTGCCTAGTCCGGAAGAAATTGCTGAGAATATTGGTAAGGATATTGCTGACCATTTGATACATGAATATAGAGATGATAATAGCTTATTACGCCGATTGTTTCGAATTTGGCCCATCGGCCCAGTAATAGAATTCCATAAGATAAACCACAAGAAAAAGTGGTTCGTGATTTATGTATACCTTGTAGTTGTTCCAATCCTGATTCTTCTCTTGATTTTGACAATGGTCATTACGGAGTTGATTGATTCTGCAATCGAGGGTTTCCTTAACGAACTCTGAATTACGTTTATTCCAATGAGGATATCTTTAGTCCACTATTTTTTCAAATCATGATGTTAATTGTGAACATTAGACCCAGTCCAAGTCCCCAACTAATAACCATTATGTTGAAGAAATTTGGAGTCATTGACTCACCATTCCAACGCATTCCATCTTCAATGCCTTCATCTCTTAGCCTGTAGTATGCAAAT
>TARA_B100001113_G_scaffold86943_1_pt1 | contig 41121 bp, 33 predicted proteins | sample TARA_B100001113 | Tara Oceans TARA_B100001113 (sample SAMEA2622402) | marine metagenome | biome: marine biome (ENVO:00000447); feature: deep chlorophyll maximum layer (ENVO:xxxxxxxx); material: "saline water (ENVO:00002010), including plankton (ENVO:xxxxxxxx)" | depth 50 m | reverse complement strand
CGTTGCCAACGCCTGAACCCGGGTTCAAATCCCGGCACTCGTACCATTTTCAGAAAGTTATAATTCTGAATTTTTCAATAAATGATATGCTCCACCGAATCCAATTAATAATAAAATTAGCATCAAAAATGATATTAAAAACATCGAATTTTCTGATAGCCAATTATCAAATTCAGAATTATCGGTGTTACCCCTTTCTAAAATTAGGGTGTGTTCTTGCGATTCTGTCGGGGTTATTGAGAGAAAAGTATCAGTAGCCCGTATCAATATTGTGAATTCTCCTTCTGATAATGTGTTTCTAACATCAAAAGAAATGGTATATATGTTGTCATTGGCTATTCTATCTCCATTATTGCCATTATCCTCCAACAATAGCCATGAATTGGAACTACCTATTGGGGCTAATCTACCAATTTTAATCTGCGCTGAAGAAATATCATCCACATCATTTATTGTGACTTCAAGTGTATGTGTTAATGGATCACCACTTTCAGGTATGAGAATTTTACTTACAATTTGACTATTTCTATATAGTGTAATATTATTTATTGATGGTGCATCATTTAAAATTGTAAGTCTGTTTGAATCTTTGATTTGTCCATTGAGAAATATCTTAGAAGTTGTTCTAGATTCCCCAGTACTATCTACGAGTCTTATCATCAAATTTCTCTCACCGGGAGTAAAAGCCTCGGGAATAATAAAATCGCCAATCCATAATTCTTCGACTAATTCTAAAACAGTAAGTCCTCCTCCATTACCAAACATGTCAATAGATACAGAATCAACACCATTGCCGTCAACTGCCTTTATTGAAACGGATACCACCTCACCTCTGAAAACTTGGTCTGGAGTAAAATCGATTGAAAGCATCCTTGGAGGTTCATTGAGAACTAATATAGTAATATTTTGAGTTACAGTTGTCCATATATCTTGTAATGTTACAGGTATCTCGATAACACCGTATTGTAATCCATTATGTATTATTTCAGTAGTCCAAATATTATCCCTTATCACTAGATCTCCATTTAATCCTGAATCAGAAAGCGCTATTTTTCCTAATCCTAGAGCAGAAAAATCTGCCATTACCGAAATCACATCAGTATCTATATCAGTAACTAAAATTTCTAGATTAGCCTTACCTCCTTCATTGAATAAAAAACCTTCTCTAAACCTAATAGATGAGTTTGAAGATGTGTTTATGATAGGAGCAGAATTTTCACTTAAAGTTATTATTGAGGGATATAATATAGTATCTGTTAGTTGATATTCTAGGAATCTTATGCTTTCATTATTTGAATCTCCATTACCGAAATCTACAGTTCGATATACTTCATGTAATAAACCTGCAAGTAATCCCTCATTTACTACGCTACCAAAGGCAGTATTAGAATTGAAATAAGTACCTTCCCAAAGAGCAATTGAAACTGTATGGGAATCTATATTTACAGTATTCAAATCAACTACACTTACTTCAAGAGGGAGTGCTAAATTTCCAATTAGATGGAAATTATCTCCTAAAAATAATATTTCAGGACACAATCCAGTTTCCCTAGATATTGGATTAGAAAATATAGATTCTGAAGCAGGAGGTTGTGGCTGGATAATTGTGGGAGAATTTGGAGGATATTCATATTGAATAGAGCCATTATCCTCAACATATTCATACTTCAAGATTCTATTATCCCAATCTTCTTGAGGTACTGTGTACTCATATGTAAGATTGTGTTCTGAGATAAATTCTTGATCTATTGGGCCTATTGGAGTAGCTGAAACATTAAACCAAAATTCATTTCTTATTTTATCTGCTTCAAAATACTCTCCACTCTCATTTGCATAAGCATCGGAATCTACTATTTCTCTGACTATTCCAAAACTACCTTCAGCGTCTCCACTGTAACTTCCATCTACTATTATCGTATCAGAAACTGTTTCGCCGCCCACTGATTCCATATTAATAACAGGAATAGTGCCATTTACTTCTATGTATGGAGATTCAGACGCTATGAAATCAAAATTTCCAGCACCGGACATTTTCATATACTGATGTTCGCGTATTCCATCTTCCCATCTTTCACTAGTCATGAAATCATCTAATTCAAATGAAAAAGATTCACCAAAGCCACTAATTCTTACAGAAACATTAGCCTCTACTTGAGTATCTTGTAAACGTCTAAAACCGTTTTCATCCCAGGTCTCATAATAAAATAGAGATATTTCTCCAAATCCTCCTTCAGAACTATCATTAGAACCTCCGTTAAAAGAAAGCCAACCAGATGCTTCTATTCTGATACGCTCAGTGAGGGTATTTTCTGACCATGAACGAACAATAAATGCATCCTTAACTTGTGCTTCTATTAACAAACCCTCTCCTTCTTCAGAGTCCGAGAGAAATATTGAGCCGCTGCCCAACATTTCGAAATCTTGTGTAATTAACTCTGAGCCATCATATGATTCATTTAGCCAAACTTTACTCAAATCTAAGGAAAGAGTGGTCGTTCTTACTCCGTCGGACAAATCAAGTAATAGTGAACCATTACCCAATTCATTTGATTCTAGTAATGAATTAGTTCTTTTTTGCCAACCTCTGCCTTCAAATAGAATTGATTGATTAGTATCTGTTTGTCCCCCCTCCATTGACCAAATAGTTTCTCTTGTTACTTCATGATCAGAAATTGGTTGATTCCATTGAGTTATTGATAATTCTCTTGCACATGATGTTTCACTAGTTTCAACAAATAAAATTATTTTATCAGTAAATAGGGGTTGAGAATTTAAAACAATATCAATGACCCCTCCTGCATTTACAGATGTAATTTCTTCTTGAGATAAAATATCTAATCCATTACGTAGATGTTGTGCTTGAATGGAAACTCCTCCAGGAGAAGTACCGTTGACATAAATTGGTTCGAAATTGACAATATAGCGATGAATAATTTCTGTTGTAATATTAGACTCAAGGCTATTATATTGGACGTCCCAATCTACCAAAATCTCACAAGTTCTTTCCATATTTGCATCTTCACCAAAGGCATTCATAGGGGTAATACTACAAATAAGAATGATGAAAATCAATACAGGTACTTTTTGACTGGTCACAATTAATGGATAACCTATTGACCTTTGAATCAAACGGTAGGTTGCTCTTAATTATCAGAACAGTGGCTCTTCATAATCATCATCAATACCAGAACGTTCTCTCCATAATTCAGTAGGGACATCATCATATACCCCTGCATATGGATCCTCATCAATCAAAGATTGTTGATTTTTTGCGGCCTCCGCTGCAGCAAGTGCAAATGCTTCAGCACTGGCTTTGAATTTCCAATAATGAATTCGCCATTCTCTACCATCCCATAATGTGGTTTCTTCTGATTCTGTAGTTAGCAAATCATAATCTTGTAATTGATAAAATAAGTTCCTATCTGTTGGTTCTAAAGCATTATCTATTATTCTATTTGAAAAACCAAAAAATCCGAGTGCGTGTTCAGCTATATTTTCAGCTACAACGGTTTCCATATCCATATCAACTTTGGTCCTTATTGCTTGAGTTAATTGTGCCAAAGTCAGACCCATTACAATAATTCCTCTACGGGTTGGGGCGGAGGGCATCGTTATTTCAAATATCTCACTTAAAGTGTAGTTTTCAAGAGAAATAATTCCGAAGTGATTAATCTTAAGATGCTATCGGGACATTTATGGAAGACTTTGGGAATGGGAGATTTCTTGGTTTGGAAGAGGTTGCGAAAGGCCCTTACGATTTGGTAATATTACCTATTCCTTTGGAAATGACAGTTAGTTGGATGGAAGGTACTTCAAATGGCCCAAGTGCTTGCATAGAAGCTAGTTCTCAAGTTGAATTATTTGATCCCATTTTGGATTCTGAAATCCCATGTGGATTATCTTTTCACACAGCTAAGGAGTGGGAATCTGAAGAGGTTACTTTGAGAAAACAATTAAATTCAATTCAGGACTATGTCAAACCCTGGATTGATGGATGTCAATTTCCAATCATTTTAGGAGGAGAACATGGAATTTTACTCCCTATAATTGAGGTTTTAGAGAACCATCCAGAAGTTGATGATTTGAGTCAGATTACTCTGATACAAATAGATGCACATGCAGATTTAAGAGATACTCTAAATGAAGAACGATTTTCTCATGGTACGGTAATAAAAAGATGTTTGGATGAAGGGGTTGGTAGGGTTATCCAGATAGGAATTAGAGCATATAGTGAAGAAGAGTCAAGAATAATCAATGATGATGATAGGATAGAAACTTGGTTTGCTAGAGATATACTCGGCGTAATGGAAAGAAATACTGGTTGGCCAAAATTAGTAAAGCGTATTTCAGAACTTGAAGGCCCGATTTGGATCACATTTGACATTGACGGCTTAGATGGTGGCTTGGTCCCCTCTACAGGAACGCCTGTTCCTGGAGGATTGTCATATTGGGCAGCGGTTGAATTAATAGAAAGAGTCTTTAAATCAGAAAAAACAAAAGTCATTGGTGCAGATATCAATGAAATTGCCCCAGGAATCGATAATAGATTGACTCAATTTAATGCAGCTTTGATTGCAACAAAAATAATTGCGTGTCATATTTCGACACTTTAATTTAGTATGATCTAGAAAATAACATTTTAAGGCACAATTATTTTATTCGTTATTTTAAAAAATGGTATTAAAATCTATTTTTGTAAGGTAAATTTTGTATACAAGTAATTAAACGGGCATTTAGGCGTATTAATGAAATGGAAAATAAATGAGATTAATAAAGTAGGCATGCAATTAGTACTTCCATTATTCGAAGGAGTCGGTAAAGCTCCAAATAATTCACTAAATGGTTTGAATAGAAAGCAACGCAGTTTGATTAGAGCCGCTATTTCCTCAAAGGACTTTGAAGGTAAAAAGGGTCAAAGATTATCTGTTTGGACAGAGAGTTGTAGAGTATTACTTGTTGGAATGGGGAAAAAGGAAAAGATTACAGGAAAATTGATTCGAAATACTGGAGCCAGAACCATTGGAATATTATCAAAGAAAAAAGGAGTAGAGATAACGGTTAGATTTACTTCTGGTTGGAACTTAGAAAATATGCTAATATTTTCAGAGGGGATGATGTTAAGAGATTATAGTTTTGATGAACATAAAAAATCTAATGAAGAGGAAATTTCTGATCCTTGGAATGTAGATTTTCAGGCCAACAATAGATATCAAGAATCTTTAGAAATAGGTTTGAAGAGAATCAATTCTATAGTAGGAGGAGTTCATCTTGCTAGAGATTTAGGTAATGAACCTGCTAATATATTATACCCTATGGAATTTGCAAATAGAGCCATTAAATGGGCTAAGGACAAGAATAATGTGAGAGTTGAAGTTTATGATTGGGCAAAATTACAAGAATTAGGAATGGGTGGTTTAGTAAATGTAGGCAAAGGAAGTGATAGGAAGCCGTGTATGGTTTTGTTCACTCTTAATCCAGATAAAGATGTAGATATTCGTAGGCCGTGCATAGTAGGTAAAGGTATTACATTTGATACTGGAGGAATTTCAATTAAACCGACCAATGGGATGTGGGATATGAAATATGATATGTGTGGTGCAGCAACCGTATTTGGTCTAATGGAGGCATTATGGTCAACTGGATACAAGAAGAGAGTGAATGGGATTGCGTGTTTGGCTGAGAATATGCCTGGTTCGGGTGCTTACAGACCCGGTGACGTCATACCGACATATTCTGGAAAAACTATTGAGATATTTAGTACAGACGCAGAAGGAAGAAATGTTTTAGCCGATGGATTATGGAAAGCAGGTGAATTTAATCCTGAATACATTATTGATTTGGCTACCCTGACAGGAGCAGTTGTAGTGGCTTTAGGAAATCAAATAACTGGGATGTGGAGTAACAATAACTCATTGCAGAAAAAATTTAAAAATGCAGCAAAAATTGAGGGTGAAAGTGTCTGGAGAATGCCGTTAAATTCAGATTTTGAGAAATATATGACTGATTCTGCATTTGCAGATGTCAGAAATGGATCTGCAGGGGGAAGAGCCGGATCTTCAAACTCTGCAGCAGCTTTTCTGAAACAATTTGTCCCAAACTATAATTTTGACAAAGAAGGGGAACAAATTCCCTGGATTCATCTAGACATAGCGGGTACTGCATGGGGGCCGGGAGGTAAAGCTAGATCAGAGGCAAGTAATCCTTTATTCAAATATGGTACATCAGGAGTGCATGTAAAGACGCTGCATAGAATGATTACAGAAAATGACTAAGAATCTTCATTTTCTTCATCAGAATCTACTACTTCAAAGTCTGCCTCTACTACTCCATCATCGGATTCTCCCTTAGAATCTTGTTCTGCCATTTCTGCGGCGGCTGCTTCATATATCTTTGTAGAAAGTCCATGCATCAATTGTTCTATTTCTGCTAACTTTGCTTGTATTGCAGCGTCATCTATATCTTCTAGAGGTATAGGTTGGTCATCCTTTACAATTAGAGTTTCCAACTCATCTAATTTTTCAAGGACTGGTTTTGTATCTTCTTCAGAAAGTTTATCGCCGGTTTCTTCAATTGTTTTACGTGTTTGGTAGATTATGCTATCTGCCTGATTTCGGAGTTCAACTCTAGTTTTTCTTAGCTTATCCTCTTCAGCAAATTTTTCTGCCTCCGCTATTTTTTGTTGAATTTCATCCTCAGACAATGAAGTTTGACTTTCTATCTTTATCGATTGTTCAGTTCCTGTTCCTAGATCTTTTGCCGAAACGTTAACTATTCCATTTGCATCTATGTCAAAAGTTACCTCAATCTGTGGAACACCACGAGGCGACGGTGGAATTCCAACAAGGTGGAATTGTCCCAATGTAATATTATCTTTAGCAAATTCTCTTTCTCCTTGTAAAACATGAACTTCGACGGCAGGCTGATTGTCGGCAGCAGTAGAGAAGGTTTCAGATTTACGGGTCGGTATTGTAGTATTTCTCTCAATCATTGGAGTTGTTATTCCTCCTAAGGTCTCTATACCTAGGGATAAAGGAGTAACGTCTAGTAGTAAAACATCAGTAACCCCTTCATCACCTACGATTATTCCTGCTTGTAATGTAGCGCCTACGGCAACTGCTTCATCAGGATTTATGCCCTTAAAAGGGGCTTTGCCAACTTCTTTCTCAATTGCAGATTGTACGGCAGGAACTCGCGTTGAACCGCCTACAAGTATCACTTTATCGACATCTCCTTTCTTTACTCCAGAATCTTTCATTGCCCTTCTTGTTGGAGCCATGGTTCGTTCGACTAATTTACTAATTAATTTCTCAAAATCTGATCTCGATAGTGACATATCTAAGTGCTCTGGTTGACCATCTTTATTTTGCGTAATAAATGGTAAATTAACTTGTGTTGATGCAGAGGATGATAATTCTATTTTAGCTTTTTCAGCTGCTTCTCTAAGTCTACTCATTGCCTGAAGATCTTTTTGCAAATCTATTCCGGTAGATTTTTTGAATTCAGAGACTAACCATTCTACTACGACATGATCGAAATCGTCCCCTCCCAATCGGTTATCGCCACTAGTCGCCTTTACTTCGATTTGTGGTTGCCCATCTACTTGGTATATTTCTAGAACTGAAACATCAAAAGTACCTCCTCCAAGGTCATAGACCAGTATTGTTTGATCATCGTCTTTATCCACTCCATATGCTAATGCAGCTGCTGTAGGTTCATTTATTATCCTTAAAACTTCTAAACCGGCAATTCGTCCAGCGTCCTTTGTAGCTTGCCTTTGTGCATCTGAAAAATAAGCAGGACAGGTGATTACGGCTTGTTTTACTTCTCTACCAAGGTACTCTTCTGCATCCGCTTTTAGTTTTTGTAATATAAACGCAGAAACTTCTTGTGGTGAAAATTCATCTTTATCGATTTTTTGTGACCAATCAGTCCCCATTTCTCTCTTAACTGAAAGTATTGTTCGATCTGAGTTAGTAACTGCCTGTCTTTTTGCTGTTATTCCCACTAAACGCTCTCCATCTTTTGTAAAAGCTACCACACTAGGAGTAGTTCTTGAACCCTCAGAATTTGGGATAACTACCGCTTGCCCTCCCTCTAATGTAGCAACACAACTGTTTGTCGTACCTAAATCAATTCCTATTACTGGTCCACTCATTTTTTTTATCTCCTTTTTATATATACATTGTTGAATTAATATCAAAAGTGACATCTAAAATACCGTTATTAAATGTCCATTCAATAATTCGACTGGCTGGTTCTGGTAGGTTAAATTTCTTGAAAGGACGCAATTGCGTAGTTTTCATAACCTGTAAAGATATACCTGCATCTGCAAGATTTAATTCTATTGAATTAGCCTCCAAATCAGTATATCTGGAAATATCTACTGTAAAATACATACGATCATCGTGAATATAAAAATTATCTTCATCGATTTCATCATCGGCATTGGAATCTGAGTCATTGATTTCTGCATTTACTTCAATTACTGGCTCATTTATTTTCATATTGATTCCCATATTCTTGAGAAAATCACTAAATCCTTCAGTATTTCCTATTCCCATCAAATTGTCCATCATCTTCTTTATTTCTTGAGGTTCTAAATTTGAATCTATTTTATTGAAATCCATCTTAACATTTGTTTTGGCCATATCTTCAGGATTCATGCCCATTTCTTCTAGACGAGTTTTTAGTTGGTGCATTAATGATTTTAACATTTGATAATCGACATTCATGCCCATTGTAGAAAACAATTTTGCCATCTCTTTCAGCATGTTTTCTTCCCATTCCTCTTCACTTGGGTCCGACATAATTCATCACTACTTAACCTGTGGTTGTATAGTGGGATACATGGGAGGTATATTAATACAACGTTTCTTAGATTGGGTAAAGAAGTTTTAACAAAGCAAGTGAATTAAAAACGGATTCTTACCTCGGAAGGTCATAATGAGTGAAACTGAGCATGATATTGCATTGGAGGATACTGATCGTATTCAGGGGCGTGCAGCATTGGTTAACAATGTAAAAGCCTCAATTGCTCTTGCAGGAGCAGTAAGATCAACCTTAGGCCCGCGTGGCCTAGACAAAATGTTAGTAGAAGATGATGGTTCTGTTCTTGTAACGAATGACGGAGTTACAGTTCTTGAAACCGCAAAAGTTGACCATCCTACTGCTAGATTGTTGATATCTGCATCTTCTTTACAAGATAGGTCGGCAAGAGATGGCACTACAACAACAATATTACTGACTTCTGAATTACTTCAGAATTCTCTTGAATTAGTTAGGATGGGCATACATCCATCCGTAATTTTGAATGGATATAATATAGCGCTAGAGGAATCATTAAAGGAATTAAAGAGGATATCTAAAAAATCAAACAGTTCAGAAATGGAATTGGCCATTGTTTCTACTTCATTGGCTGGTAAGATAGAAAAAGGTACTTCGGAAATATTAACTTCTTGTGCCTTGGAAGCAGCTGAATTATTAGCGAATGAAGAAGGAGGAGATGATTTAGAGAGATTAAGAATAAAAAGACTTCAAATTGACAATGGAAAGATGAAGGATTCACGATTAGTACATGGATTAGTATTAGCAAAAACTAGGCTTGATAAATCGACGCCATCATTTTCAAAGGATGGTAAAATCGCTATTATTGATGGAGAACTAGAAAATAAAAAAATAGGTTTAGAGGCTTCCATTGAGATAAGTGATATAGGAATATTGGAAGGTTTTCATGATAGAGATGCGAAGAAAATTCAACAAATTGTCAACCACTTTTCCTCATTGGGCGTCAATATGCTGATTGTTCGAGATGGAGTGACTGATGCAGCAATAACCCCTCTAAAGAATGCGGGGATAATAACATACAGAAGAATGGAGAGAGATGATATGGAATTATTGTCAAAAATAACAGGTTCAATACCAATAAGAAATCCACTAAACATTGGTAAAGAACATATTGGAAAATATACAAATCATTCCGAGAAATTAATTGCAGGAGTAAAATATACTAGTATTGAAGGAAAGAATAAAGGTGGAATGACATTTATCATTAATGGTACAACTCCTGAAGTAAGAAGTGAAGTGAGAAGAGCTTTTGATGATGCACTGGGGGTCGCACATCGCTTGAAAAGGGATGCTTTTACTTTGCCCGGTGGAGGCGCAAGTCATATTCACCTTGCAAGGCATCTTAGAATGTTTGCAACAAGTCAATCTGGAAGGGAACAATTGGCTATTGAAGCCTATGCTGCTGCACTGGAAATAATTCCTAGAGTATTAGCAGAAAATTCGGGTTTGGATCCAATTGATACTATATTATCACTCTCTGCAGCGCAGAATAATGATTTAGAAAATGGCTCTTGGATAGGACTAGATGCGAGGACTGGACAAAATATTTCGATGGAAGTTGCAGGTATTCTTGATCCATTATTTGTAGCAAAGCATGCCCTTTCAGGTGCAACTGAAGCGGCAATTAGTGTCCTTCGTATTGATGATGTATTGTGGGCCAAACAAGATGCCCAAACCCCTGATTGGCAAAATGAAATTGAAGAAGATTAATCAATTACTCAAACCTTCTAACATTGAATCAACTATAGTTTCAAGATTATATTGGGCTTCCCAGCCCCAATCATCTTTTGCTTGTGAATCATCAATTGAGTTAGGCCATGAATCGGCATATACTTGTCTCTTATCTGGAGTGAAAGTACATGTAAATCCATCAACCCTCTCAGAGATAGTGTCAGCCAATTGTTGAGCGGTAAATGAAAGTCCGGAGATATTGTATCCCGCTCTTGAATCGCCAATTTCGTCAATAGGAGTATTCATCAATTCTAACGTAGCTCTTATCGCATCATCAATATACATCATTGGTAATCTTGTCTCTGGACCTACAAAACAATCATAATGTCCTTTTTCAAGTGCAGCGTGGAATATTTCTACTGCATAATCTGTAGTTCCGCCTCCTGCAGGAGATTTCCATGATATTAATCCGGGATATCTGAGTCCTCGTGTGTCTACGCCATGTTTTTGCCAATACTCATTTGCAAGACTTTCTCCAATAACTTTAGTTTGCCCATAAACTGTTGTTGGATTAAGGGGAGTTGTTTGTAGTGCATTTTTTGGGGCATCGGGGCCGAAAACGGCTATTGATGAGGGAGCGAAGATTTTCAAATCATTATTCATGGCAGTTTCTAAAACAGAAATAGTTCCTCCAATATTGATTTTTTTACAGAGTTCTGGTTTTTTTTCACCTGTGGCTGAAAGTATGGCAGCTAGATGATAAATTTCTTGGATATCATATTCTTTTACCAGGTTATCCATCGAATCGGAGTCGACTACACTTAATATTTCGAATGGACCATTTCGTACCCCTGGATTATCATCCAATTTTCTAACATCTGTCGCTAAAATATTCTCATTTCCATAGATTTTTCGAAGTTCCTCTACCAATTCTGTTCCAATTTGCCCAAGTGCTCCCGTGACCATTATTTTTTTCGGCCCTGACTCAGACATGAGTCTGGGTATAGTACTCAATAAATGAACCTAAAGTAACATTTAGGAGTATGGGCATGGCCAATGTTGATATGTCTAGTATATCCGGTTCAAATCCCGTTGATTACATGAAGTATGTCGTCGTCACCGGAGGAGTGCTGTCAGGATTAGGCAAAGGAGTGACGGCAAGTAGTATCGGAGTACTGCTTAAATCAGCTGGATTACGTGTTACTGCAGTTAAAATTGATCCTTATCTCAACAGTGATGCTGGCACTATGAGTCCTTTTGAACACGGAGAAGTATTCGTGTTAGATGATGGAGGAGAAGTGGATTTAGATCTAGGAAACTATGAGAGGTTTCTTGATATCGCACTCTCTAAAGATAATAATATTACAACCGGGAAGGTATATTCTTCTGTCATAGAAAAGGAGAGAAGGGGAGATTATCTAGGTAAAACAGTCCAAGTTGTACCACATATAACTGATGAAATACAAGATTGGATTCAAAATGTTGCTAATAGGTGCAGCGATGGAGAAAAAAATCCTCCTGATGCTTGTGTTATTGAGCTAGGAGGAACTGTTGGAGATATTGAAAGTGCTCCATTTGTGGAAGCACTTAGGCAATTCCAATTTAGAGTAGGTAAAGAGAATATTTGTTTTGTTCATGTAAGTTTAGTGCCAGTAATGGGACCTGTGGGAGAACAAAAAACAAAACCGACACAACACACAGTCAAAGAATTGAGAGGATTAGGAATAATTCCGGATATTTTAGTATGCAGATCTGAAGTTTCATTAGTTGATGAAACTCGCGAGAAATTAGCTAAGTTTTGCCATGTATCTTCTGAGGCTGTAATTTCAGCACACGATGTTGCTAACATATATCATGTACCAATTATGATGAATCGACAAGGAGTAAGAGAATTATTAGCATCCAAGCTCAATTTTGACTTACCAGATAATAGTAAATTATTACAAGATTGGGAGATAATGGCAAATCATGTTAATTCCTTGGAAGAGGAAATTCATATAGCAATGGTTGGTAAGTATACTGGACTGTCAGATTCATATCTAAGTGTTACAAAGGCACTTCAACACGCCTCATATAGTGTCGGTAAAAAATTAATTATTGATTGGATAGAATCGGTTAATTTAGAAGAAGGTGCGGCTGAATATGAAGTATATCAAAAATCATGGGATTTACTGAAAAGTGCTGATGGAATATTAGTCCCAGGAGGTTTTGGAGGCAGAGGTATTGAAGGAAAAATTAGTGCTGCAAAATATGCAAGAGAAAATAATATTCCATATCTTGGAGTCTGTTTAGGATTACAAGTAGCAACAATAGAATTTTGTAGGAATGTTCTTGGAATAAGAAATGCTAATTCTGCTGAATTTGATGACAATGAAGAGAATCATGTTGTAGTTTTTATGCCTGAAATTTCAAAAACTCATATGGGAGGAACTATGAGACTAGGCTCTAAACCAACTCCTTTTCTTGTTGATGATTGTAAGATTCGGAGACTGTACAATAATGAAGAATATGTTGATGAAAGACATAGACATAGGTATGAGGTTAATCCTAAATTAATAAGTAAAATTGAAGAATCCGGTTTGATTTATGTTGGAAAAGATGAGACTGGTCAAAGATGTGAAATAATGGAGTTGAGAGATCATCCATATTATGTTGGAACACAATATCATCCAGAGTTTAAATCTAGACCCGGTAGGCCAAGCCCTCCATTCTTAGGGTTACTGAAAGCCGCTTGCGGGATTGAGATCTAATCTACAGATATAGGTAAAATTCGAGTTGTTCGATATCCTTGTAATACTTTCATATATTTTTTTAATGCGAATTTGGAATCTAGGTTTTCATCTCCTGTTTCAATCCTTAATTTTCTCACAGTTAACAGTTTAGCAGGCGTTACCACTCCAAGAATATTATCAATTCCGATCTTACTTATTACAGTATGAGATAATTGAAGATTTCCTCGCCCTATCAAAAATCCTTGTCCTCCCATTGGAGATAAAAGTACGATAAATTTTCCAGAATGAGAATTTAAGAGTTTTAAAATTCCTTTTTCATCTAAATCTGATCCTACAATGCTTCTTCCAAGAGAAATATCTATTCCCAAAGTCGTTAGATTAAAACCAATATATTCACCAATAGATTGTAACGTCCCTCCTGAGCCCCATATTATCATAGTATCTTCTTTCACTAGAGTTTCTCGGACGTGTTCTGCTAAGCCTTCAATAATTTCTTCCTCACTACTAACTTCAACTCTCTGTTTTGAACCCTGCATCCAACGAGGGCTAGAAGGTGTGTATGCTTCTGCATAATGTCTTACCATCCATTCTCCATCCCTATATCTCTCTTCATCTAAATCTAATACTTCCGTGCTTGCTACCAACAAATCACCTCTAATCCAAGCAGAAAGAACTTCAGCAGCTGCCTTAGGAGATGCAGCAAATGACCCAGAATACATTTTTACACCAGTTGGTACGCCAATTAAAGGTAATTTAGGATTATTTAATTCTATTATCTCCGCCACAATATCTCTAGTAGTACCATCTCCTCCTGCATAAACAATTAAATCAACTCCATAATCAATAATTTTTTTAATTACATCCTTAGTATCATTAGAGCTTGTTTCTCCTTGAGATTTATGAATTATCTTTATTTCTCCTAGATTTATTCCTGAAGGGATCCATTCTGTACCCATCCTTCCTTCACTTGTAATCCAAGAAATCTCTGAAGAATCTTCTTTATGCAAAGAAGAGAAATAATTTAGAAAAGTAGTTATTCTAGGTCCTGATCTATCATCTGCGCCCATTGAGCGAGCGAAATTAGCTTTTCCATCAGACCCTTTGAGTCCTAATTTGCCACCCAATCCTGCGTCTGGGTTGACTACTAGCCCCAGTCTAATCATAAGCCCGGGTAGGGATGGTCGTTATTATCGCTACACACTCCCCAGGTCCCATATGAGAGCAGTGGTAGCACTTGGTGGAAATGCACTTTTACGTAGAGGAGAGGAATTAAGTGCAGAAAATCAACGTAATAATGTAAGGATAGCAGCTAAAGCACTTGCTCCACTTGTAGGGAAATATCAATTAGTGATTACACATGGAAACGGACCACAAGTTGGACTTTTATCACTTCAGTCTGCTGCTTATACTGATGTTAAAGAGTATCCTTTAGATGTATTAGGGGCTCAAACAGAAGGAATGATTGGTTATATGATTGAGCAAGAATTAGGGAATTTACTACCAATTGAGACTCCATTTGCTACAATTTTAACAATGGTGGAAGTTGATCCAGAAGACCCGTCATTCAATGAACCAACCAAACCAATAGGACCATTATACGAAGAACATGAAGCAAAAAGATTAGCAAAAGAAAGAGGATGGACTATAAAACTTGAGGGAGATAAATGGAGGAGAACTGTCCCCTCACCTGTACCTCAAAGGATTTTTGAATTACGGCCAATTCATTGGTTACTGGAAAAGGGGACAGTAGTAATCTGCGCCGGCGGAGGAGGGATTCCCACAATGTATCAAAAAGATGGTAGTTTGAAAGGAGTAGAGGTAGTTATAGATAAAGATAGGGCAAGTGCCCTACTTGCTACACAACTGAATGCTAGAGTATTGATTTTAGCCACAGACGCAGATGGAGTTTACTTAAATTGGGGTACTGAAAATGCTAAAAAGTTACACAGAGTTACTCCTGAAGAAATGGAGAATTATACTTTTGAGTCTGGCTCTATGAGGCCAAAAGTAGAGGCTGCGTGTGAATTTGTAAACAAGACAGGAGAAAGAGCCGTTATAGGCTCACTTTCTGAATTAGAGAAAATGATTTCTGGAGATGCCGGAACACAATTTGTAATACGTTAATTTGTACTTTTGAAGAGATATTTTGCAAATGTCTTCATACGATAGATGTATCTCGGTTACACTGGAGAGATAGTCTTGTCAAAGGTTAAAGTCGAATTTGAAGATAATCAATTTCGTGAATATGAGGCTGGAATCACAGCTGGTGATGTGATGAGAGATATTCATGGCCGTAAATCTGGTTTTGTAGCAGTACTTATTGATGGAATAGAAAAGGATATGTCTACAATTTTGGAATCGGATTGTAAAATTGACCCTATAGATAGTGAGTCAGATGCTGGACTGTATATCCTTAGACATTCATGCGCTCACCTTCTGGCTCAAGCAGTCACAGAATTATATCCTGATGCAAAACCGACAATAGGACCTCCAATAGAACATGGTTTTTATTATGATTTTTTTATGCAACCTGTCGGGGACGAAGAATTAAAGAAAATAGAAAATAAAATGAAAGAAATAATGAAAGAAAATTTACCCATAATACGTGAAGAACATTCCAATATTTCATTAAGAAAGATGTTTAATGAAAATAAATTTAAGATTGAAATAATGGATGATAAAATAGGTCAGGAAGTTGGTTCAACTGCATATAGACAAGGAGAATTTGTGGATTTATGTAGAGGTCCGCATGTAGAATTTACCTCCCAGATAAGATGGTTTAAGTTAACAAGTTCTAGTCAGGCATATTGGAGAGCAGACTCAAATAGAGAATCATTGACTAGAATTTATGGCATGTGTTATGCTTCAAAAGAAGGATTAAGAAATAGAGAGAAGCAAATACAAGAAGCAGCAAAACGAGATCATAAAAAAATAGGCAGAGAAATGGAACTCTACATGATTGATGAAATGATAGGTAAAGGTCTACCTGTTTGGCTTCCCAATGGTGAAATTTTAAAATCATCTATTGAAGAATTTGCCTTAAAAACTGAAGAAGAATATGGTTATCAGAGAGTAACAACACCTGTTCTGGGTAAAAAACAACTTTTTGAGGCGAGTGGTCATCTTCCTCATTATGCTGAAGGAATGTATCCACCAATGGAAATGGATGATGGAACTTACTACCTAAAAGCGATGAATTGTCCAATGCATCATCTTGTCTATAGAAATAAAAAACGCTCATATAGAGATTTGCCTCTAAGAATTGCCGAATATGGCACCGTTTATCGTAATGAAATGTCAGGTACACTTGCAGGATTGTTAAGAGTGAGGATGTTATCAATGAATGATGCTCATATTTATTGTACTTTAGATCAAGTTGCTCAAGAGTTTGCAAGTAATATAAAAATGGTACAAGATTATTATGCTGCATTTGGATTTGAAGACTATTATTTCAGACTTTCACTATGGGATCCAGAAAATACCGAGAAATATATAGATCAGCCAGAGAATTGGGAAGCGACTCAAAATCATCTCAGACAAATATTGGATAGTTTAGAAGTACCATACGTCGAAAGTATAGGAGAAGCCGCATTTTATGGTCCAAAAGTCGATATTCAATTTACTACTGCGATAGGTAGAGAAGAGTCGATGTCTACAATACAACTTGATTTTGCTGCTAAAGAAAGATTTGGTTTGACTTATACTGATGAAACTGGATCAGATAACGGAGAAGTATTTGTCATACATCGCGCACCTCTTTCGACCCATGAAAGGTTTGTTGCCTTCCTGACTGAACATTGGTCTGGTAACTTTCCTACTTGGTTATCTCCAATACAAGTGCAAATAATTACTATTTCTGAGAAACATAAAGAATATGGAGCAATAGTTTCTGAAGAGATGCAAAAATCAGGAATCAGATTTAAAATTGATGATTCGGATAATACAATTGGTAAAAAGATTAGGATACACAGGAAAATGCGTCCTGCCTACATGGCAATTATCGGAGATGAAGAGGTTAAAAATAAGACAATTTCTGTAAGAACAAGGAAGGGTGAACAAAAAAATGGTATCCCTCTTGATGAATTTATCGAAGCAATAGTAAGAGAAATAAATAATCGTGATACTATCTTGGGCATAGTTCAGACAGAATGATGGTGTGAAAATGATTGTTAATATAGCTGGATATAAATTTATAAATATTAATAATACTGAAGAAATGAAAAACAAGTTTTTAGAGAAATGTTTAGATTTGGGATTAAAAGGGACTATTTATTTTAGTAATAATGGAATTAATTTCTTTGTAGCAGGACCCCAAGAAATGATAGATAAATATATTCATTTCATGGAGCTTGATGAACGTTTAGTAGAGATTTCTTTGAAAATAAGTTATACTGAATACCAGCCATTTCGAAGGATGATAGTCAAGAAAAAGAAAGAAATTATTGCATTAGGATTGGATGAAGTTAGGCCAGCAGAATATACAAGTCCGTCAATTAATCCGAAAGAATTGAAAAAATGGTTAGATGAGGAAAGAGACATAATGCTACTTGATACAAGAAATGATTATGAATTACGAATTGGTACATTTGAAAATGCTGTAGACTTGGATATCAAAACATTTAGAGACTTTCCATCTGCTTTAGAAAAACTAAATACCGATAAAAATAAAACGGTAGTGATGTTTTGTACCGGAGGGATACGTTGTGAAAAGGCGTCAGTTGTAATGGAAAATCAAGGTTGGAATAATGTTTTTCAATTAGAAGGCGGTGTACTAAATTATTTTGAAGAAGTCGGAGGAGAACATTGGAATGGAGACTGTTTTGTTTTCGATCAAAGGGTTGCATTAAATTCTGAACTCATGGAAGCTGAGATAGAGATGTGTTTTATTTGTAGAGAGCCTTTATCCAAAGAAGAACAAAAATCTGGAGAATATAAAATTATGGAATATTGTCCATATTGTATAAACAAAAATAAGAAATGATTGAGAGTATTTATTTGGATTGATTATTTGGAAAATATAAGACATGGCAGATGAAGTAGTTATTGAGAATTTTTCTCAAGCAGAGATTATCGAATCTATGCTTGTTTCGGCGCGTTCAATAATAAGAACTTGTATGGAAATTAGAAATCATGAAGATGTAGTTATTATTACTGATACTCACACATCTGAGATAGGTAGAGCGTTATATGAAGCAGCTGCTGAAGTGACTGATAGAGTACTCTTGATGATGATTCCTCCGGCTTTCAAGCCTGGAAATGAGCCCCCTAGTCCAGTAGGAGATTTGATGAGAAAATCTAGAGTTGTTCTAATAGCAACCAAAGAATCATTAACCCATACAAAAGCAAGAATTAATGCTTCCAAGGCCGGAGTCAGAATAGCATCCATGCCAGGAATAAGTAAAGAGACCTTTATTCTTGGAGGAATGACTGCGGACTATAATGCCCTTCAAATAGAGATATCAGGCATGAATAATGTTTTTAGAAGGAGGAGAGAAGTCCATGTCACGTCTCCTTCAGGAACTGATGTGACTTTTACCACTGGATCTAGGTGGATTTTAGAGGATAACGGAATTTGTAATCGGCCAGGACAAGTGACAAATCTACCTGCTGGAAGGATATTTACGATGCCAAAAGAGGGTTCAACCAATGGGAAAATAGTATTTGATGGTTCATGGGAAGGAAAAATATTACCAAAAAAGGTTGAGATGATAATAGTAAATGGAAGGGTTACAGAAATATCAGGATATGAAGGTGTTGAGGATATAATTGAAAGTTTTAATATCCCTCCCCACAGTAAGAGAGTTCTGGATTTACAATTAAATAAGACTGTGGCAGAATTTGGATTTGGAATGAATTCGAGAGCCAAAGTTATTGGTAACGTATTAGAAGATCAGGTAGTTAGAGGAAACTCATATTTCAGTTTTGGAGACAATACAGCATTAGGTGGAAATTCAAATACAGGCATACAGAAGAGAGGAGTGATGAAAAAAACAAGCGTTATTCTAGAAGATGTTGATTTAGTTCTAGAGGGGAAGATTGTCGCACGTAAAAGGAAATAATGAGAAATATGATTGCTATATTGTGGTGTAATGGGAAAACTCCTTCTAATGATTTGATAAAAAGAGTGTTGACAGAGGACAAAGAAGTTTTTGGAGTAGATGGAGGGGCAGAAATAGCATTATCATCGGGAATAAATGTTAAAAAAGTATTAGGAGATTTTGATTCTATAAACATTGATGAATGGAAAGGAGAAAGTGAATATTTACCTGATCAGGATATCAGTGATTTTGGTAAATCGATAAAATACCTCGTGAAAGAGGGATATACAGAAATAGAAGTTTTAGGAATGGAGGGAGGGAGTCCTGAGCATTTTCTCGGTGTATGGGCAGTCTTAGCGGAAATTCAAGATAATGTGAAAATAATACTTCATCATGAGGAGAGGATCACTTATAGAATTCATCCTGATTATGATGGTACTCAAATATTTATTGAAAATGGAAAGGAATTTTCTATTTTTGCCCTCACTCATTGTAAAGACGTAACACTCACTGGTGCAAAATGGAATATGAAAAATGAAGAATTGTCATTATCTAGCAGAGGTTTACATAATCAAGGAACTGGTAAAAGTATCTCAATAAAGGCTGATGGAATAGTAGTTTTGATAATTTAATATTAATCACTTTTAGGATTCATAGAAAGCATCATTGCAATAGGTTTTGTACGAGGGTCGCTTTCCAAAGCTCGCTTCATTATTACAGCGAGAGGGACTCCTAATATCATACCCATGACACCCCAGGCCCAACCCCAGAAGGCTACCAAAAGAAGTAATACAATTGGAGAAATATCCAAACGCTTTCCTGCTATTTGAGGCTCAATAACTCCTCCCCATAATTGTTGATTTGCAATTAATAATATAATCAAGAAAACTGCAGAAGAAGGTGAAAGTATAATCAGACCTAGAATAATTGGGAATAGAAGTGATATTAATGCACCTACATATGGTATAAAATCCATCATGAAGGTAATACAGGCCCATAAAAACCAGCCCGGGATACCGAAAAAATACAAAATAATGGCGGCTAATATTGCTTGCCCAAATGCTACTGAAGCCCTAGTAACAACGTAGACATTTATGCCCTTCGATGAAGATGTTGCCAACGCGATGATTCTATCTACATCTGCTGGATAAGCTGTTTTGATACGTTTAGGGAGTGTTTCTGCTTCTAATATAATAAATAGTAAAAATATCAATACAGTAATCATACCTGCTGTAAAACTTGCTAAAGATCCAACAAGGCCTGTGGCGAATGATTCAATTTTTTCAACAGTAATCAAGCCAGTAACTTCAGACGTGTCAAAGGAGAAGCCAAGAATTGTCGCATTATCTTCAAACCAGAGAAGTTTATTCTGTAGTTTCTCTGAAAGTGTAGGAACTTCTTCTGTAAAAGATTGTAAATTTGAAAAAAGTATATTTGAGGCTACGAATAAGACAGCCATCACGATTCCAACTAATGCCCCGTATGCCAAAAAGGGATGTCTACCTATCCTTTTCTCTAGCCATTCAGCGGGAGGACGGATGAGGAAAAACAGTAATATAGCGACTACCAATGGTTGTAATATAGATTTCAAATGTACAATTGCCAATACTGCAATTAAAAGTAAAATTGCTATATTAGAAGTTGTATTAAATTTTAATTTACCCAATTTCACATCTTCTCCCATCTTATTCTCAAATCGGGGAGAATGGTTTCACCATCAAGTTTTTCGCCTACATACTTCTAAATAACAATACTTTGATACAATTTCAAAAAATCAATTGCATTTTGTTTGAAAGTAAATTTCTCGGACACTAAATTACGTCCTGCTCTACCTTTTTCTCGTAATTTAGATTTATCATTCAATTCGGATAAAATTATTTCTGACATTGAATTAATATCACCCATAGAAAATAATGCTCCAACAGAATTGTCAACCATCTCAGGCAATGGTCCATGGTTGACAGTAACAACAGGAGTTCCAGAAGCCATTGCTTCCAGTGGGATAAGTCCCTGGCCCTCATAGTAAGAGGGGTAAACAACAATATCAGAAACACGATATAATAATGCTAATTCATCAAATTTCATACTCGATTCAATAAATACAGACCCTTCTAGTCCTAATCTCTTCGCTTGTTTTAATAATCTAGATCGAAGTTGCCCTCTCCCGACTATTACCAAAATTGAATTTGGGGATTCTTTCTTAACCTGTGCAAATGATTGAAGTAGCATACCAAAACCCTTTCTAGCTGCTAAACGACCTACTGCGAGTAACAAATATGAATCTTCTTTGACATTAAATCTGGAACGAACTTCAGAATAAAGGGAAAAATCATCTTCATCATCCCGCCTTAATGGAAGAAACATTTCAGTATCTACTCCCCAATGAATTACTTCACAATTCCAGTCATTCGGGGCGGAATATCGATTTAGGAAATCTTCTCTAGTGGCATTCGAGTTAGCAACACATATATTCGAATGATTGATTGCAAAATTTTCAAATCTTGCATATCTTTTTGCTGTAAATCTCATAGTGAGATCATTTGGATTTGCCCATACTGCAGATTCTTTATATTTTGATGCAATAAAAAGACCATCGCGCTCTCCAAGCCATGAACCGTGGAGAGAAGAAATAACGGGAGCTATTTCTTTCTTACATTTTTCAAATTGTTTTGCGTCCCACGAAATCATAGGACAGTGTAAATGGACAACGTCGACTGGATTAATATCATTAATTTTTTTTAATTTCCTTAGAGCATACTTTCCATAGGAACGTGTAAATTCCATTGGTATTTTTTTCCAAGAAACTGTAAAAACTTGTACTCCATTTATTTCGGGTGGCTTATCCATCCCTTTACGTGTAATTATAGATATTTTATGGCCCATTTCGGCTAGAGCAGCGGATAAATGAAAGACTGTAGAGCCCATTCCCCCCCATCTAGGAGGGTATTCAGCAGATAACATCGCGATATGCATAGGAGCCTCTCCTATGATGCTGGACTGTTATCTTTCAAGATAATGTTGGTGATTTAACAATAGTATCATTCAAAATAGATATCTTCCTCGCACGGCCAGTAATATGTCAGATACATTGCCCGTTCACGTCACTGTAGTTATCCCTACACGAAATGAAGAAGCCGCAATTGTAGATACGATAAGGTCTGTTCCAAATGATGGATGGTGTGACAAACTAGATTTCTTAATAATAGATGGAAATTCAACTGATGCAACCAGAGAATTGGCTGAAAAAGAAGGAGCTACAGTTTATTTAGAAAAGAGGAAAGGTTACGGTCGTGCATATAAAACTGGTTTTTCAATAGCGCCGGGAGAAATCATAGTTACAATGGATGCTGATTGTACATATCCCGGAGAAGAAGTTCCGGGATTAGTAAGCAGGTTACTAAATGAAGATTTAGACTGGATTACTTGTGATCGTCTAACAAAGGCCGAAGAAGGTGCAATGTCAGGAATGCATGGATTTGGAAATTGGACTTTGTCGACAACTGCTAGGATTCTATTTTGGTATGGAATAAAAGATTCTCAGAGCGGCATGTGGGTATTTAGAAAATCGATTTTTGATAATGAGAAAGTTAGGCCTATGCATGATGGCATGCCTTTATCTCAAGAATTTAAAATTAGGGCGAGGAGATATCTTCCTTCCAACAAAACTACTGAAATTAGCGTCCCTTACAGAGTTAGAGTCGGAGATGCTGAGATTAACACATGGGGTGATGGATTACTTAACTTACGAAGATTGTTCTGGTTAAGATTTGGATTATTCAGTAAAAGTACGCCCTGGGGCATAGAAGAAAATTAGCCTTCTTTATTATCAAATTCTTCGTCCAATTCTCTTGGAACAAATGCTGACCAAGACTCAATTAATTCAATATCTCTAGCGATTTGAATACGCCTTTTGTTAACATAGGCTAATCCCAATAAAGATAATACTATTATTAAAATTATCAAAAGTGGAAAACCAGCGCTAAATAGCCAATCTAATGTATTTTCATTACTTTGTTTCACCACAGGAATGGATTCGATTTGTGATTGACTGATAAGTTCTCCATCAATCGCCCATATCTCTACCTTTACCCAATTCCCTTCGGCTATATCCCAATTGGACCTATATGTCCAAACATCATCATCAGCTACTTGGTCACTACCTTTTCCGTCGTCTCTAAAAATCATAACTTCAGAAATGCCCGCGCTAAGCATTTCTCCAGTAACTTGTTTTGTTGTTCTATCTGGATCATCGAGATTTACATAGATATAAACTTCAGTAGGTACATTCATTTCAATTGAATCGATTGAAATCACTAAATTATCTAATTTTGGATAGCTCGATCCTATTGTTAGATTTATAGAAGTAAAATCTTGTTTGCCTCTAGAATCTTGAACGAGTAAATTAATTTGAACAGTGCCAGGATTAAAATAAACTAAATCTTGTTCTTTATCACTAATTATTGTTCCATCGTTTAATGACCATTGATACAAAATAATATCATCATCATAGTCGAATGAAGAAGAGGCGTCTAAATTAACGGACTCACCAGGAGAGATATACTGACCATTTTCTAAATTATTTATTTGTGCAATTGGTGCAGATTCAAGAATAGAAATTTTTTGGATATATTTTCTCTCCATTTTATCAGAATCGACTAATGTTATGGTCAAATCATGTTCACCTGCTGGGAGATATTCATCATAAGAATAATCTGTTGTTTTATTTTCTAAAATAATACCCGTTAAATCTGATTCAATACTTACAGTAAATAAGTCGCCATCTGGGTCAAAAGAATTCTGGAAATCAAATAAAACTGCAGAATTGGAATTTACTTCTATACTAGGCATTGGAGAATCTAGAATCATTATTGGAGCAGATTTGGATATTATTATGTTAATTGGTGGACTAATTACTTTTTGATTTCCATCGTCCAATGATAGAGTGATGTTATGGTCTCCAGAAGGAAGTCGGGATTGGAAAGACCAATCAGTTCCAATTGGTTCTGATAATTTATCACTAATCCATAAAATGCTCACTAAGTCATTATTTCCTCCCAAATATGGATTACAAAGTAAATTACTTCCATTATCGATTAAATCTGAGCATGCTAAATCCCAATCACCTGATCCAGTAGATTGGAAATCCAATATATCGCCTGATTCGGCTATGATACCATTATTTGGTTGTGAAATTAATGCAACTGGAGGAGAATTTAATACCTCTAATTCAAATGAATGATATGTCCAAAGTCCTGCATGGTTTGGTAGATTATCACTGGCCTTCATTGTGATATTATGAATTCCTTTTGAAAGATATCCTAGCCACTCAATTGTATTTGTGGATTCTAGACCTGAAAATAAGAGACCATCGATACTACTAGTAAATTCAAACTTCACAACATCGCCTTCTGGATCAATGGTATCAGTTCCATCAAGTCTAACTAGGCTAGACGAAATATTATCTATTCTTGATATTTCCATTATTGCAGAAGGTAATTCATTAACCAATACCACAGTGAATGACCAACTTCGACTTGGATTTATTCCGTCTGAAGCAAATACTGTGATATTAAATTGTCCAGGAGCACCGATAAATGATCTAGAAATTTCATTAGGACAATTAGGATCTCCATCAATTACAGATATTGGATCTTCATATGAGGTTTCTAACCAGCACCAAAGATCACCGTTCTCTGGGTCATAAGTTCCATCTAATTTAATACTAACATTTGCTGTTTGGCCAAGATATAAAATCCCTCTGGAGTTTATTTTTGGGACAGAACCAACAGATAGGATTGGAGGCAGATTGATTAATTCAATTCTTCTTGTTTCATTAGTACATTGATTTTCAATATCACATACTTCTAAAGTTATTTGATGAACTCCATCGGACAAACATTGAGATTCATTATTTGCGATTATATGAGAATAATTCGCGGTATTTTCTTCCTGGACACAAGAATACGTAAAATCTCCATCCAAATTACTTGTCCATGTAAAGGTAATTTCATCTAAATCTAGATCCCACGACTTAGAAGCATCAAAGACTACTATGCTAGCACTAGAATATTGAGAATCATCTTCAGGTAATTGCCAAATAATAAATGGGGCTTGATTTGAAATATCCAGTCTACAGATAACCAATGTATCGGAACTTAATGTCAAAGAATCTGTATTATTGTAAATTCCATCATAACTACAACTAGAATTTACTACATTATCCGATGACCATCCATCTTGGGGGAGCCACCTTTTACCAATGAATGGCCCGTATAGATAATTACCAGAATAAGGTTGAGTAGCAGTTAAATTATCTTCATAAATATCAAAAGAAATATTCACCTCAGCATATGGGATATTCATAAAATATTGATTTACAGTATATATTTCTAAATTCCACATTATATCAAATATATTATTCTCAAATGAAGAAATAGGAGTAAGAATATCTTGAGATGAAATCCACTTTATATGATTATTATCTCCTAAAATAAAGGAGTTTTGCATTGATGAATTTTGTATTAAGAAAGTATCTGTGAAGTTCACAATACTATTTTCTGAGGTCGGATTATTTGAGGAACAATAAATACTAGTATTGGCAATTGTTAATTCTGTATGATATAACAAATCAAAACAGGCATTTTTACTACCATAAATGATGCTGTTATCCATTGATGAACTGGTTATCCCCTTACCGCTCCAATGTAATCCATCATTGAAACCAATGATTTGTAAATTATTTATTTTAGCATCAACCTCAACCATCTTTAAGGCATAATCTGAAGAATTAGAAAATATTGTAATATTATCAAGTATAATATTTCCAAAATAAGTTATTCCTGAGTTATTAATATTCAATGGGATAGGAGAAATAGTATCTTTAATTAATATTGATTTCAATTGTAAATCTATACTATTTTTTATGGAAATACCATATTGATCATTGCTTGAAGAGCATGAATTGCAACTAACATTTTTACCACCACTCATTACTGTATTAGATTCATGGAAAAATATTCCAGATCCATCTTCGGGATTATTTTGTCCTATGCCATTTTGGGACGTTGCTATATTAGATAGTTCAACATTACTAGAGTCGAAAACATATAATCCATTTAATGAATTATTGGTACTTATTATGGTGTCTACTCTGGGGTGGAACTCTCGAAAATCTACACCATTACCTCCGTTTTCTGATGTAAACCAATTACTGCCAATTACTCCTCCTTTCATCATTAATACTCCCGGACCTATTGAATTATTTACTATCAGATTGTTGACTATTGCCGGACCTTTAGAACTCCAACTTGCACTTCTGAAAAATAAGCCAGCACGATCATTTATTGGTACAGAAGATGATGTTTGGCCATTATTAATGAAAGTTACATTCTCTATTTTAGTAGAAGAGTCAATCATATATGCCCTTAAACCTACGGCAATATTATCTTCAATTAATGCCCCATCTACGTGAACGCCACTTGTATTAATATCAAATGCTGCATATCCTAAACCAGGAGTTTTAGCATCTATTCCTCCTGTACCTCTGAGTTGTAAATTTTCAAAAACAGCATTAGTAAGGAGGTTTGAATATTGACTATGATTATACCTTTCAACCATTATTCCTCTGTATTGACTATTTTCAATTACTATTCCTGAGAAAGTAGGTCTTGTAGTCCATCCTTCTGTTTGATGACGAACAAAAACACCATTATCACAATGATTTATTTCAATATCTTTCAGTAAAGGAATTGAGTCTTCTACCCATATTCCCGCAGAAACTGAAAGAGTTGCGCCAGAAATATTTGAAATATTGATATCATTAAATAAACCGCCAGCTTTTCCCCAAAAATTTAATCCACGAGTAATCAAACCGTCTATATTTACTCCCTCGACAATTGGCGCTGATTCAAATCCAATTGAGAGCCCTATGCCATACCTCCATGATGAAGAAAAACCATGAACGTCTTGCCCTCCTCCCTGAATAGTGAGATTTTTTATTGTTGGCGAAGCACCATCGAATAAATCAACGGCTACACTATCGGCATTAATTACAAGTAAATTGGAAATAATAGGATCACTACCATAGATTGTAATACCATACTTTGCATCATTAATAGTTAAGTTATCAATTGCAGAATTGTGGCCATTACTAGTTGAATTAAACACGATGCCATGATGATTACCAGAATTAGCATCCAATATGACCGGGGAAGATATCGTGCCTTGGATATTTATTCTGCCATCAACTATTATTTTTTCTTCATCTCCTAATACAATATTTGTTCCTGGCTGCACGATGAGTATTTGACCAACTTCAACATTAAAACCATCTTCAAGAAAAACAGAATCAGTCCATACTATTGTAGTCTTACTAGTTTGTGAAGCATTAGATGTAAGAGTTCCAAAGCTGGAGCTAATTATTAGAAATATCAGTAAAATGGCACGCTTCTGAAAATGAGATAACGGTGCGGCCATGAATCAGCGAAACATTGGCACTATGTAATCCCTTACTTAGAGTGATTATAATTGCCTCATCTATGGTAGAAGTCATAAACATATGACAAGGGCGAGTATTGGTGGAGATATGAGTACGGCTTTTGTTTTAATCAGAGCAACACCTGGAAGTGAGCATTTGGTCTATCAAAAATTACTTGAAATTAAAGAAGTTACAGAAACACATGTTTCTTATGGAGAATATGATTTAGTAGCCAGAATTGAATTTGAAGATGAGCGAAAAATGGCCAAAACATTGATTGGGGTTATGAGAGCAATACCAGGAGTTCAACATACTGAAACATTGATTGCGGTGGAGGCAAACTAATGGCAGTTGGTTTTGTATTAGTAACAACTAGTCCAGGAAAGGAAATAGAAGTTAGAGAAGCGGTTAGTAAATTCGAAACTGTCGTTGGGCAATGGATTGTTTTTGGGATGCATGACTTATTTGTAAAAATTGAAGCTGAAGACGAAGCTGAATTAACAAGATGTATTATCCAAGATATTAGAAATGTACCAGGTATTTCAGAAACTAGAACATTGATTGGAGCAGAGATATAAATTATATTACTGTTGAAATTTTTCTTAATAGTTCATTTGCTGCATTGCTACATTCAGCTTTTCTGAATCTATCTAATGCTTCTCTCCAATGTGATAATTTTTTTTCAGGTTCTAACACTCCTCTCCAAAACCACTTTTGTGCTGCAATTCTCCTGTAAGCAGCTATATCTTCGCGGAGAAATTCCTTGGAAACTTTAGAATGAGTCTCAATTAACCATTCAGGATAATTTTGTCCTGATGCCTCCAAAGTAGCATGTATTAAAGTTATTTTATCAAGTAAATTATCACATTTATTAATTTCAATTTTTGCGGCCTCAATGGACTCTGGTGATGCTACATTACCTTCTCTTGCGAATAATCTTGACCTCAGATCAAGTATTCTCAATCTTGGATGATCATAACCTAGTTGTGACTCCAATAAACTTCGTGCAGATGCAGCGGCGGAAAGGTTTTGTGATTCTGACGCTATTGAGAATTTCAGAAGATTGACAGATAACATTGCTGGATTTTTCTGATCAAGTGGTAATTTAGAAATATCTAAAGCCTCTATTCTCTTATTTATTTTTGATGCCAAAGTGGATTCTATGGGCCCAGGGAGTCTGTCGTCATATAGCCTGACAAGTTGTGAAATTTCATATTTTATCTTATCAAGATTATCAAGACCGTTAATTGCTTCTAAATCCATTTTTTCAGCAAGTTTAGAATTCCCTCTAATTCTTGCAAGACGTGCTTTACGAAGTTTTTTCTTTGGCCCCTCTGGAAGTGAGTTAATATGTAAATTGGCGATATCTGTTTCTCCTCTCTCTAGTGCTATATCAGATGCTGTCTCCCTTAAACTAGCATCGCTGCTAAGTTCTATGGCTTGTTCAATGATAATGGCTGCTGCTGCGCTATCTTGATTCATAATCTCTAATATATTAGATATTAACCACTCAGGATCAATATCTTTCCCAGAATTTAGATAAAAATGAGTCTCTATCCTCTTCGCCTTATTTCCAAGGCGTTTAGACCATTTTTTTGCCATTTCAGAATTTAATTTGTTCAAATTTTTTGTAGATATGTCATTCCTACGAACATTTCTAATCAAGTGATGAGGTTCTATTTCACTATTCTTCCACCTCAATATCGCTGAATTATCTAATTCATTTGCTCCTGAAGGGAAAAATAATTCTTCAAAATTCAAAGGGATGGGGGATATAGATAATTCGTCTAAGGTTTCTAAACCTTCATCACTAAGTCTTTTTATTACTGTAGATCTTACATATTCTTGAACTGCTTCAACTTTCTCTGGAATTTCTTCTTCAGGAGACCAAAGATGTAGAGCCAATGGATGCCCTCCTAATGACTCTGCTATTTTGAATGCTGATTTCTCATCTAAATCGGAAGGAAGTATCTCTTTTGCATCATCATAATTTAACCCATCTAATCTTATACTTTCAAAATTTAATAATTCTTTGAATGGACTGGGTGCCCTTACCATAATTAAAACGGAAGATTTGATATTAGAAATTTCGGATAACAGATCCTCAACATTCGCCAAATGACGTTGATTTAATTCTTGGATCTCATCAATAACCAACAATGTTCGAGCAGAATCTAAATTCATTGCTATGGCTGCTGGAGAAGACCATCCGGACTGTCCTAACCACATTTCTGCTATTGATGAAACATCTGAATCGCCATTACAAGAGGCCCATCTTAAGATCCACCCTTTCGCCATAAGAGAATCTGCAACGCTACGTGCTAAACTAGTCTTGCCTATCCCAGGAAGTCCATTAAGAACTATATTCTTTCCATTTTCTAATAATTCAGTTATTCTTTCAACTTCTGTTTGCCTTCCATGAATTATTGATAGATTAGGGACTGGTCCAAAGTTACGATATTTCCTTGATTTTGGTTTTCCACTGTCATATAAAGCGGATAATCCTTTTTCAGTAATATGAATAACAGTTCTTTTTCTAGATTTTGTACCTAAGACTCTTGCATTTCTGGATATGACAAAATTAGCCTTTTCTAGAGAATTCAATGGAACATGTAAAGCTGATCTTACAACTCCCAATGATTCTGCAATGCCGGGAAGAGATTGTTCACGTGGAATATTCCATTTGGCGCCCTCATTGCCTTGAAACTGGGATAAATGTGAAAGAATTCTCAACTCTGCCCCAGATAGCATAAGACATCGGACGTGTCAAGGGTTCATGGGTATTAACCTACGGCGCATCATCTAACATGCCAGTTGAGCAGGCCAAATTAAATCTGCCCGATAAATCGGGAGTATATCTTTTTCGTAGAAAAGATGGACGAGTAATGTATGTAGGAAAAGCGACAAATTTACAAACAAGAGTGCGATCTTACTTCTCATCAAATCCTGATAGGAAAATGATTCCTCAGCTTGTTTCAGATGCCGACAATGTAGAATACATAGTGACTCAATCACCCAGTGAAGCACTTATACTTGAAAGGCAATTAATTCGTAAACACAAACCAAGATTTAATTCTAGACTAAAAGATGATAAATCATACCCATTTATTTCTTTAACAAAAGAAGAATTTCCGAGAATCCTATACACTAGATTTCCAGCTAAAGGAGACTTGAGATGGGGTCCGTTTCCGGATGCAGGTGCCGCAAAAAGAGTAATACAACTTCTTAGAGGTCAACTTGGTATTAGAGACAAAGACTGTAGGGGCCAAGAAGGTTGTTTTTCAAAACATATTGGATTATGTAAAGGCCCTTGCGTAGATCCCGAAGGTTATCCGCAAATAGTAAAAGCGGTAACAAGTGTATTAGATGGAGATGCTGGAATGTTAATTAGATCGTTACAAAAAGAAATGGATAAAGAATCTAATAATCTCCAATACGAAAGGGCAGCAAGAATTAGAGACATGATTAGTACGGTACAAAAAACAATTTCACAACAGATTATTCATAGTCGTTTTTATCAGGATTGTGATGCAATTGGTTTTGCATCCAGAGAAGATAGAGGTTCAGTAACAATATTACATGCTAAAAATGGCGTAATACAAGGAAAAGTAGATTATCCACTAATCCATAGAGGCGATATTTCAGAATCAGTTGCATGCGTTTTATCCGAGCATTATACAAATAGAAGGCCGCCTAAAACACTACTTATTCCATCACCTTTGGGAAATTCAATGGAAAAATGGTTAGATGAGAAAAGAGGAAAGGGCAAGATTGAGATAAAAATTCCAAAAAGAGGGGAATTAGCGAAATTGCGGAAAATGGCCGATCAAAATGCTGAAATAAATGTGTTAAGATATCGTAAAACAAGTTCAGGAAGCTTGGAACAAAATGCAGCAAACGATTGTGCAAAATTATTGCGATTAGATTCAATGGATTATGTAGTGTGCTTTGATATGGCACAAATTTTAGGAGAAGAAAGAGTTGGTGCTTCGGTTGTTCTGAGTAAAGGGAGACCAAATAAGAAAGAATATCGAACTTACAGAGTAAAAACTGATTCATTAGATGATTTAGGCATGATGTCTGAGGTCGTTGAAAGATGGCTCAAGAGGCAAGAAGAATGGCCGGATTTATTACTCCTTGATGGAGGGAAAACACACCTAAAAGTAATTACTAAAATGCTAGAAAAATATGGACTGAATGACAGGTTTCCTGTAGCGGCCTTGGCCAAAAGGGAAGAAACATTACACATGTTAGATAGAGAACCAATAGTGCTCAAACGTAGTGGAAGATTATTAGTACATGCTAGAGATGAAGCGCATAGATTTGTCAATAAATATCATAGAAAAAGAAGAAATAAAAAAACACTTCTAGACCCACTAGAGGAAATTGAGGGCCTAGGTGCAAAGAAAATACAATCATTATTACGTCATTTTGGCGGAAGGAAGGGGATAGATTATGCAACTATAGATGAATTAATTAAAGTTCCTGGAATTGGCAAATCTATGGCAAGAAAAATATATCAACATTTTAATGGATAATTGGTGATTAAAATGACACCTTATGAAAGATTAGTATTATCAATTAATAATTACTTAATATCAAAAAAATACTGTACTCGAGACATAGAGAGACTGAAGAAAGAAATACCTAAGCGTTGGGAAAAATTTGATGATGTAGTTCTTCTTCCAAATTCGTCATTTATAGATAAAGAATGGATAGTAAATGGTAATGATATATGGGGGATTATTAGTGAATCATTAGGGGTAAAAAGAGTTGGAAGAATTGGAGAAATAATTGGAGAAAAGAGAGAGTCGACTGTAGAAATGTTAGTTGGAGAAAAAGATTGGGTTATTCGGAAAGAAAATGGGATAAAATACGGTTATCATCTAACTGAATGTATGTTTTCTTCAGGAAATATAAATGAAAGGAGGAGAATGGGAAAAGTAGTCTCAGAAGGAGAAGTTGTGATTGATTTATTCTGTGGTATTGGATACTATACTTTGCCTATATTGGTGAAGAGTGAAGTAAAACATGTATATTCCTGTGAATGGAATGAAAATGCAATAAAAGCACTAAAATTTAATTTGAAAAATAATAATGTGGAAAAAAAATGTAGTGTGATCGAAGGAGACAATAGAATTACCACTAGAAAATTGAGAGGTGTTGCGGACAGGGTTTTGCTTGGTCTCCTACCAACGGCTGAAAAATCATACCATATCGCACTAAACTGCCTGAAAGAAAATGGAGGAATATTACATATTCATGGATTATCTCCTTCAGATAATCATGAAGAATTAGTCATCCAGACAAAAAAAATATTAGAAAAAATTAATAAAAGTTATGAAGTAAAAAATATTGATATAAATAAAATAAAGTCGTATGCACCTCACTGGGATCATTTAGTTTTGGATATTGAAATTATAGGAATATGACATGTCATTTCTATAAGCTCGCCAATGCATCAATTACAATAATAAAAATCATTTCGCATACATAATGAACAAACGTGTGTATGCAACTAGCGTTGCTTTAATGTTTGTATGTATGACACTTTCTGGTTGTATATTTTCAAATTCAAATGAAACAAAAGGCAATAACTCAGAAAGTGAATGGTGGAATACTACAGTCCATGAAAGAAAGGATATGGACCTAAATATGTCCGGATGGAGGAGTCAATTACCTGTTGAGGGATTATACTCATGGACAGGACCTACGGAACACTTTGTAGAAGTTGAATTACCACTTTCTGAGCAAGATGTTGGATACCCAGAGCCTGCCTTGATGCATGTTTCGTTATGGATGCCAGAAGTACCTAATGGGACAAAAGTACCTGTAATTGCCACTGTTCATCCTTATTATGACTTTGGAGGAGAAGGAGTAGTGGGAGAAGACTCAAATCCTAATACGATTCCAGATTTAGGAGTTGGTTTATGGATTTTAGAAGAATTTGTTCCACATGGATATGCTTTAGCACAGATTTCTACATTCGGGACAGGAAAATCTACACATTGCCAGGATGTTAAAGGACTTGGGGAGCAAATTGGGATACAAGCAGCTGTTCATTGGCTTGGCGAACAGGAATGGTCTAATGGTAATGTTGGATTAATGGGAAAATCATATGCTGGGACTACAAATTGGGAAGCAGCGCAAAATCCTTCTGAGCATCTAAAAACAATCGTCCCGATATCTGGTTCAATAGGAGTGCAACAAATGTTTTATCGAAATGGATCTAGTGAGGCTAGAGCATTACTATATGACGTCCTCTATGAAGGTGCAACAGCGGATGCTACAAGTGATGATATGAGATTTTGTAGTGATGATGCAATTGGCCCTCTAAGTCCTTTCACTACATGGATTGGTGCAGGCCTCGGAGGAGATCAATGGAATGATTATTGGGAAGAAAGATATCATCTACAAGATGTAGTTGATAATTATGAAGGAAGTGTGTACATAGTATGGGGCTTACAAGATTGGAATGTAGATCCTTATCACGCATTTCCAACTCATCAATTACTGAAAGATGCTGGAATTAATGTAAGGACAATTGCTGGACAATGGGGCCATAATTATCCTGATCAACCTACTGTTCATGAAGAATTAGAATCTGGATATGGAGCAGAAGCATTTCCAAGCGTATCGAGAATGGATTGGGCAGTAGAACTTTTTCCATGGTTTGAATATTATCTAAAAGACATAGGAGAAGAGCCGGAATCTTATGTTCAAGTACAAAGAAATGACGGGGAGTGGCATATAGAAGAAACTTGGCCCGCTAAAGATACTAATTATATCCAGTATGCAATTGCTGATTGGGATGGAGGAATGTCTGGAACGGTTAATTCTCAACAATCAATGACTATCACTAGTTATCCCCTCACAGAAGATTTACATATCTCAGGATTGCCAACCTTACATTTAGATGCTCGAACGAATACTTGCAATGGAGGTCAATTGTTTGTAACAATGTTTGATGGAACAACAGGACTAAGACTAGGGCATGCTACTATGGACGTTAGATATAGAGACGGCGGATATGAGTCGCAACCAACTTCGCCTATGACGAGCTATAGAATGCTAATGGAGTTCAATCCAATGGATGTAATTGTTCCCAAAGGACATACGATTCAACTAGTTATTACAGAGACTGGAGAGGACTATTTGCCATCGCCCTGTGCGGCAGTAGGAATGACTATTTTTGCAGGATATCAGACCCTCACACTGCCTACTTTAGAAAGACCAATTGGCCATGAAAATTGGTTCAGTGCACCAAATTGGTGGGATGAATAATAATTCCAGAGTTAGGTGATGGTTTTAATTCAAAGGGGCCTCTAAATAGATACATGGTTGGTGAGTGGTTAGTTAAATCAGCTCATAAATATAATAAACAGTCTCTTGAAAATAAGGATGGTTATCCGGCATTTATTCTTATGCCAATTACTACTTTAGAAAAAATAATAAATTGGACTTTTGAATCACTTCCAGATGAAATATTAGTAGGAATGGATCCAAATCCAAATATTAAAAATCCAAAAGAGATAGAAGATTTGTATAGAGGAGTAAATTTTCAAAATAAATTATTTGCTGGTCAAGGCTACATCCTTGGGGAGCCTCATTTAGTAAATCGTGGTGATGCATTTTCAGTTCATCATGTCCCTGAAGAGTGGAATGATGAGATATTCGGTGAAGAAAGAGGAGTTAGGGGGGGCCGTTTCACGACTTGGTTACATACACACCCAAATGCACCTGCTATACCAAGTATGGCTGATGCGGATGCTGCTCAATGGACTGAGGGTTGTGATATGATACTCGGAGTAAAGTTTTCTCCTGAAGGAATTTTTCCATGGTTTGATAACATTAAAGGCACGAGAAGAAGATTAACGCCAAAGGAAATAGACCGAAAAAAAGATGATTTGAAACCATTCATTGGTACTGCAATTACTGGACATAGGATACATGAATTAGAATTAATATCGTTTCATAAAAGAGGATTTGGAATAAATATAATCCTTACAGATGATGAAGGAAATCATATCTAAAATGAAGAAGATAATTTTGAGAGAAAATAGAAATCTTTCTTTAATACGGTGTAAAAAAGACACTAACTTTATAGAGTAAAGCACAGATGGGTATTTGAGAGATATGGAAATATTAGCTATCTTTAATTGCCCTGCTTGTGGATCGCCTCTATTGTACCAAGAGTACATTACCAGAGAGTTAAGAAGTACGACTTGTATGACTTGTAATGTTACTTCAATTACAATAAGTGAGTATCGATAATAAAATTTGACTTAAAATTCATTCTTCTTCATTAAGGTAAGTGAATAATTCGACTGGATCATATTTTTCAGATATTCTAGAAAATATGAACCATCCCAAATTCAGTAATAATGTAGCCATGGTTAAAGAGCATAGAAGCCAGATTCCTAAATTTTTTGCACTGTAATACCAACCTAAATAAATTGAGAAAGATATTACGAATATGAACCAAATCCTCGAAGCAGCACTTGGAGTTTTATTCCCAGTTTGATCTCTACGGGGAGAGTGTAAGGAACTATTAGGCATAACCACGATTAATGATATGTATTTTTTAATATATGTTCATAAGTCGATATAATTCATTCTTCTGAAACTGTCACACATCTCCTGTAGAATCCTGGTTCATCAATTATCTCTACAATCCATTTTGCTAAATCGGGACGAGAGATTGTGGTATTACTCCTCGTAATCAATAATTCATCTCCAATTATTTTTTTCCCTCTAAAATTATCTTTTAATATAGGAGGTCGAATTATGGTCCAATCAAAATCTGTATCTTTCAACATCAGATCGGCCTTTTCATGATCACTGAATGCAAATCTAAGGTTACTTATCTTAACTAAAATCCTAAAAAATATGCCGGTACGATTCTTTGAATTCCCAACACCTTGAGCGGAAATTTTGATAATTCTTTTTGTTTTAGATTTATTTAATTTTTTTAATAAAATTTTCATTGAATTGCTATGTAAATTTAAAGGCCCCGTTGTTCTTGCAAAAGGTGATTTAGATTTTCTTGGAATTGATAATGCTAAAATTACTACATCAACATTTTTTATGGCATCAGAGATAACGCCTTCATCATTAATATCTCCTTGCAATGCTATTGCTCCGTTTGGGATATTTTCAATTGATGCAGAACGTCCGAGGCATATTACTTCGTGCCCTTTTTTAATCGCCATTTTTGCGATTTGCTTACCGATCCTACCATTGCCTCCAAAGACGACAATTCTCTTTTTCATAGCAATAATAGAATGATTTTTTTTATATAATATTGATTAAGAAATAGAAACAAAATAATATCATTAAAAAATAGAAAACATCTTGACAGTGGATATATTAGTCATAGATACTTGGTCAGTTTATGCCAAGCATAGAAGTCAAAGGTCACGGTTTCTATTACTTCGAGCAAGAAGGAGAAGAGAGGACAGTTATGTTGCTGTGTAGTACTGGATTAGATTCTAGGCAATGGAGTTACCTTCTACCCATGCTAGAAGGTAGGAAAGTTATATGTCCACATTATCTATGCTATTCTGGAACTGATTATTGGAAAGGAGAGGGAGAAATTAACCCTTGGCTTGACTACCTAGCTGCTGAATCACTGTTAATGTCAGAAGATAAATCGATTGACATTATTGGACATTCATATGGAGGTTTCATTGCCCTTAAACTGGCAAAAAAATATCCAGAAAGGATAAGGAAAATAGCAATTCATGAACCAATATTATGGGGTTGTCTTCAATTCACAGAAAAAGAAGGTCTAAAGGATGAATTTGGAGAAGTAACTGAGACATTTTTTACAGAAAATCTTGATCCAGAAGATTTTCTTAGAGATTTTGTCGATTATTGGAATAACATAGGGACATGGGATTCTATGCCATTAGAGAGAAAAAATATGTGGCTTAACTTGCAACCAAAGATTCTTAGTGAAGCAAGAATGCTTTGTTACGATAAGACTCCTGCATCATTTTATGAGAGCATAGAACAGCCAATCCTTATCACTTTGAGTAAAGAAACTCCTCCTCATCAATATGAAGTATGTAAAATAGTTGCCTCTTGTTTGAATAATGTAAAATTGGTCAATGTTCCCGGAGGACACATGGGAGTAATTACAGAACCCAAGAAAGTTGTACCTCATCTTTTGGATTGGGTATCATAATTTTCAAAAACCGCTTAAATCTCTTCCAAGTGGTTTGATTCCTTTTACCAGAAATAACTGATGTTTAAGAAAGGTTATAAATTCAAAAATCTCTTTCCCAAACTGAACGATATCTGAGAACATCTTTATCGTCATTAGGAAGTTGTTTTTTCATAAAATCAATATTTTTTAGAATAATTCCCACAGACTCAATGAAGTTACGAGATAGTGGCCATGGTGGGCCTTCATACTCTTCTCCTTTCTCATTTAATCGACCTATGCATATTAATTGACCCGAGGGCGCTAATAAAGGTGCCAAATTTGGAGCAGCCAGAGTTCGAAGTCGTTCAGGTATTGCTTGCAGGATATGAACTTCTACAACCAGGTCAAATAAACTAATCCAGTCTTTCGGAAGAGAGAGAAGATCGGCCACTTGCCAATCAATTTTCTCTGAGGGATAATTTTTCTTTGCCCATTCGATAGCGGAGTTTGAAATATCAAATGCGGTAACATCCCAGCCTTTTCTTGATAAAAATACCGCATCCTCTCCAAGACCACAACCAACAACTAATGCTCTCCCTGTAAATTGAATTTTTGATACCCATTCAATAAGAAAAGGGTGTGGTTCCCCATTTGACCATGGAATCCAATATTCATCACCATTTGCTGATGCATAAAGCTCTTCAAACCAATCTAAAGTACCTTCTGCAACTTTGTCTCTGATTCTTAGAGCATTCTGCCTAACTTCATCCACGTTCAATGGGTGTAACATATTGAATATTACTTATTTGGCTATAATCAAACATTGTTAGTATTATAATAGTAATTATTGTGGCGCATATTTAAGATATATAGACTTTGAAACGTTAGGTATTTTTAATAAAAACACTTCTTCATAAACAAATACTAACTTGTGTTAATATGAACGGTAAGAATGTGAAGTCTCTTAAGAAAATTAAGACTAGTTCTAGAATAGATTGGTGGGAGTTATTCTAAGAATAAATACCAGACTTAAATTAAATTTTATATTTTGATAAGTCTTGACCGACTATGTTAAATCAAAATTACTTACCGTCTTGGTATATGTCAATACTTGCCAAATACCAAGCTGCTTTTGAATCCGGAGATATTGCTGCCCTGAACTCTATTATACATGATGAATTTACATTCACACCTCATGTTGGAGATGCGATAATGAAAAAGGAAGATATATTGGCTTTTGCGGGCACTGATACGGTAAAAACTGAGAAGCATAGGATACTTTTTGAAAATGATGATGTAGGAGTAGAACATGCAATCGCCCACTTCTCCAACGGCTCCACCTCTGAAGCTGTTCTTTCTTTCCACCGGTTTAAAGATGGCATGATTTTCGCTACTGAAACAGGCGCGACGCCGCTTTCTGATGATTATAAATTGGTTGGCGATAATAACTGAACATCCTAAATATCGTGGCTTAAGATATATTTATGAAAATTATTCATATCTAACTTCATTGCTCATTGACAACATCGAAGAGTTATGATTATTAGCGACCCGTAGATAAAATAGGATATGAAACTAGTTGGTTCAACTGATGATTCTGGAAAAACGGCAAGTCCCCTGCTTCCTGATAATATCAAAAACTATCTGATAGATATCGATGGAACTATTGGAGAAGATATACCAAATGAAGAACCAGAAAGGATGATATCAGCAGAAGCATATCCTGATGCCATAATGACAATTAATAGATGGTTTGAACAAGGGCATCAAATTTGTTTTTTTACTGCTCGTACTGAAGAACACAGAGAAGTTACTGAAAAATGGTTAGAAATGAAGGGATTCAGATATCATTCATTGCTCATGGGTAAACCTCGAGGAGGCAATTATCATTGGATAGATAATCACGTAGTGCGTGCTACCCGATATACATCAAAATTCACTGATCTTGTGCGAAAAAATACAGAAATTGAAGTTTTTGAAGACTAAAAATTGATCTACATTAAACTATTTGAGCAAGTATTATCTTGCAAATAAGATAAACTACCATCAGGACAAATACAATCTCTGAACGAAGTTCCATCAAGTATTGTATTAGAAAAATCTGTACCTGTGAAATCATAGTTATAAATAGTCATATTTGTGAGATTAAGATTAGTCATATCCGAATATGCAAAAGATATATTGAAATTGTCTGATGAATATTTATAGTGTTCAAGTACCATATTAGGACCTAGGATAACATACTCTCCCGAATCATCCGGTATTGCCATGCATACATAATCATCAGGTAATGACAAAGGGCAAGCCTTCAGATTCCTTGCATGAAGCATATAAAGGTCAATTTCTGATAAATCTAAATTAGATAAATTTGCATGAATTATGTTCATATTTGGCCCAATAATATTATTATTGAGACAGTAATATTCATCTGGCAACATAATAGGACAAGCCACTAAATTCACTGCTCTGGTATAAGATAAGTCAAAACTTGTAATGTTAAGATTTGATAAGTTTGTTGTACTTAATTCCAAGAATGATAAATTATCACTAGGATTTAAAATTATACCATTAAATTCCATATCTCCATAAGCGGACCTCTGTATACACATCCAATTCTCTGGTAATTTCGATGGACAGATTACATTACTGAGTTTAGAACCACTAAGATTTAATTGAGACATATCTAATCCACTTAGATTATAATTATATCGAGAATAAAAATTGGGTCCAATAATAATATCATCAAAACAAGCCGAGCCATTATCCAAAATAATTGTCGAGCAATTGTTGTAGTTGTGCCAGTAAATTCTTTTTACATCGATATCAATTAGAGTTAAATTTTCAGTAAAAACAATAAAATCTGCATAGTTAGAATCCAAAGCAATTAGACTTACGTCTATAAGATATATTTGATATAAGTAAAAAGAATCAATTCTTGAATTGTTCATTGTAACGTTCGACCATGCCCCGGATTGAAAAAAGACATACCCCTTTGTACTTTCAATATTAGAAAAATCTGAATTGTCAATATTTACATTATAGAATCTTGAATTGGAGAAATCAGAATAAGAGAAATCAGAATTACCGATAAAAACAAATTCAAAACTAGTAGAAATTGATTTTATAGAGGAAAAATTCGAATCATAAATATTTAAATTATTGAAAATACAACCTGATAAATTAATACCTGAGGCATCTATAGCATAGATA
>TARA_B100001113_G_scaffold46694_1_pt1 | contig 41541 bp, 36 predicted proteins | sample TARA_B100001113 | Tara Oceans TARA_B100001113 (sample SAMEA2622402) | marine metagenome | biome: marine biome (ENVO:00000447); feature: deep chlorophyll maximum layer (ENVO:xxxxxxxx); material: "saline water (ENVO:00002010), including plankton (ENVO:xxxxxxxx)" | depth 50 m | reverse complement strand
TTATAAATAATTATTAGCAGATGTAGTCTGATACTTGAGTAAGTTGAATAAGTTATTATTTACAACAAACTTACAACAGCTCGATAAATTATTCCTATTTATTTACCGCTAACTTACGTTATATGGGTTTCTAACAACGAGCGTACATTAATAAAGAATAAGGTAAAATTAAGTAGGCCTTAAAGGTTTACCCTTATCTAATAAACAAGGGGTCGGCAGTTCGATTCTGCCTCTGGCCACAAACATGTTACTTTTGCTAAAAAAACTTTATAATTTTTTTCTTTTAAAAACAGTACCAAAAAAAACTAAGAAAAATTTTATAAAATTATCTGAACAATACGAAAAAGATATTAGAAAATTTTTATTAAATCATTATTTTACTAAAAACCAAAAAATAGAAAATAATGATTTAGAAGATCACATTAATAGAAGGATTACTGTTTCTAGGTCAAAAATTATACCGTGGATTATGAAAACACTAGAACTAAAAAATAAAAAAGTTTTAGAAGTAGGAAGTGGCACCGGTTCAAGTTCAATTACTTTAGCTGAACAAGGGGCTGTAGTTACTGGAATTGACTTAGATACTAATTCTATTAAAGTTGCTAGGCATAGAGCGCAAATGCTAGGTTTGAACATTGAATTTTTAGAACTGTCTGGAATAGAAATACTCAAACTTAATCAAAATTTTGATGTAGTTATATATTATGCTGCCTTGGAACACATGACTATTGAAGAAAGAATCGAGTCACTTCAACAGGCTTTTTCTTTACTAAGTGAAAGTGGATATTTAATTATAGTTGAAGCCCCAAACCGTCTATGGATAGAAGATACTCACACTTCTGAACTTCCTTTTTTTCAATGGTTACCTGATAACCTTGCTTATCTGTATTCTAAATTTAGCAAAAAACCAAGTTTTAATTCTAAATATTTAGATTCAGAATTTTTAAAATTAGATGAGTTTCATAGACGCGGAAGAGGTGTAAGCTTTCATGAATTTGATTTAGCTTTTATAAATTCTGACAATTTAAATATTGTAAGTAGCTTAAATAGATTAGTTTATTCTAAAAACCTGATGAACACATTTGTTTACAAAAAATTATATAAAATGTATTTAAAAAAATTTACAAATAAACATAAAGCTTTTCTTGAAGAGTATTTAGATTTAATAATTCAAAAAAAATAAAAACTTACATTTGATTACTACTCTGCTTTTTCTTACTTTAATTCTTTAAACTAAGAAAAAATTAGATAGCGTATATTTTTTAATGATAAAATTTTATAATGAAATCAAATTCATATAATAATAATTCAAAATATGAATTCTTTAAAAAAGATAAATACCTTTCTTTTTTATTAATTTTTTATATCTTCTCACTTTTTTACATTAAAGAAATGATTTTTCTTTTCTATAATTCATCAGACAGTCCAGATTTCATGAGGTACTTTACTTTTCTAGAATTTAATTATGGTGTAGTTAGCCAACCACAAAGTGAACAGGGATTTATTTTTTATGATTTACATTCTTATTATTTTTATTTAAGAAATTTTAATTTTACTTCAGAAACCTTTTTCATTTATATGTCTAAAAGCATTCAGGAAATGAATTTTATATTATTTATCATTGGATCTATAGGAGTTTATCGATTACTTAAAATCTTTAATTACAATAAAACGCAGATACTAACCTCTCTAATTCTTATTAATTTTTTACCTATAAGTGTTGCCCAAAGGATGGTTTTTAAGCCAGAAATTTTAGCTTTTGCTTTAATACCATGGCTTTTTGTTGCATTAGAAAAATTCATAATTACAAAAAAGATAAAATTATTATTTATATCAATACCTTTATATGTTTCATTGGTTACTCAAAAAGGCTCGATTTTCGTTATGTTGTCATTATTTATTTTTATATTTTATTTTTCGAGAATTTTTATTTATTTAAGCAAAAATAATATGAAACATTTTTTCTTATTATTAATAATAATTTTGTCAACATTACTAATGACAGTAAACGAAAACAATAATTTAAATAATAGAAGTTTCTTTGATTTAGAAAGTGGTTCGCAAACTGAAGAAAAATACAACAATACAGGTAGCCTAAGCTTACTTTATAAATTTAATCCAGAAAAAATGTTTTTCTATCCCTATAAGCACCTACATAATGAATCAGCAATCCACATTACTTTACTGGATTCCTTTGGAGACTATTTTGATTTGTATTGGGAAAATGATTCTTCAAATTTTTATAAACTGAGACATGATTTATTTGTTTTTGAAAAATCAAATATTTTAAAATTACCTGAATTAAATCTTGAAAAAAAAGAAATAATAATATTTGTTCAAGATGAAAATCCAAATTATTTTCTAAGAAAAACAACTTCAGCGATACTTGCATTGGTATTTTTTCTCTTTTTCTTAACTTTTTTCCAAAGGGCTGATAAAAACAAAAAAAAGTTTTTTATTATGCCTTATGTTGGGTATTTCATTCTTTTAATACATGTAATTTCGGGTTTCCCAGAAAACAATTTTGATCCAAAGATAGGAGACACCCTAAAACCTTTTTATTATTCTTTTTTTATTGCTATTGCTTTTTCATTTACAATTTCAGAATTAGTTAAAACCAAATTAAAGAGTCTATTCCTGCTTTTTCTTCTTATTCCAACTTTCCTTTATATTTTTGGTTTTCCAAGGCATTCAGAATATATTACAACCTCAGATTTACAAGAAGTAAATATGTATTCCGATTTCTGTAGTATAAACAATTATATTTTTGGACTTGATACGGAAAAAGATTGCAAAGAATATGATAAACAAATCAAATATGGTGATTATAAAAACTTTAAAGATTTTACTGAGCAGCCTAGTTTTCATTTAACTAACTCTTTATTAATCATTGCAAATCTACTAGGAGTAATTTATTTGCAAATTTATGAATTGAAGCTCTCCTTTTTAAAAACAATAAAGAAAAGAACATATATCAAAAATATTGGCAAATAATTTATAGTGTCACTAACTGCAAAATTTGCGAACAACAAAATGGTAAAAAATAATCTATCTTTATTCATAAAATTATTCTTAAAATAATTTAGCAAAAAAATAAACAAAACTATTCCCCCTAAGAAACCAAAAAATAATAGAAACGATGTTAAAAATAAATGTTGATTTAAAATGATTTGATAATTTGATTCAATGTAGAGTTGATTGAAATTTAATGGACCACTACCTAAAAAAAATTCTAAAAAAGTAGGCTTGTAAATTTTAAAAAATTCTTTTGTAAAATCATATTTATTTTGAATAGTTGCGATTAAGCTTGAATAATTTAATGCTATTAAAAATATAAGCAACATAGGTAAGTAGTCGACACTCTGCAGTTTTCTAGTAATAACAAATTTAAACAAAAAAATAATAATGAATAAGAATAAAATTCTTTCATCAAATCTAAACAAATCAAAGAAATCATAATAAATAATACTTTCTGTATTTTGCTGATTAAAAAACTTATTAAAGAAGCCTATGATATTTATTTTTAAATTAAAAATATTCATAAATATTATTAATAAAACTACTGTGGAAAAGTTTTTCATAAACTCTTTGTATGAAAAAAAATTAATGTTATCCAAAACAAACTTATAAGCTCCTAGTAAAAATAGTATAAAAAATATTGAGTAAATTAATATTGAGTAAAAATCATATGATGTACTTGAGAATCCTGGATATATATTCTTCTGTAATATGTATATATCTCTCGCGTTTAAAGCCCATACACAATTTATTAACATATAAATTTTAAAAATTCTTAAATAATTTCTATTTAAACCTATAGATTCTATGCCTAGGTAAATAATAATTATTGAAAAAATGTTCAAGTTAGATTCTGAAACAACACCCGAAAATAGTAATACGTAGGGCAGTAAATTAATTAAGTGATGCTGTTTATTTTGATAAACTTCAATTAAAAGAATTGAAATCAAAAACACAAAAATAAATATTAAAACATAAGTTCTAAATTTAAAGGGATCTAAAAAATAAAATTTTGTGACGTAGAATTTACGATCTGAAAAAAATAATAATGTAAACAGCAAACTTAAGTAAGAAATCTTTAAATAATTAGTTTGTAGTTTTAAAACTTTCATTGACTTCTTGCTGTTTAGTAAAAAAATAATAAATAGCATATAAAAAGTTGTGCTCATCAAAAAATTTGTACCTATTGATACTGTTTTGCTATCTTTAATTTGCGATATTCTGCCAAAACATAGTATTGATGAATAAGCATCACTTACTAATTCAAATTCAGAAAACTCTTTATTATTATAAAGAAATTCAAATAAAGAAATTTTGCATGGATTGGCTTCGTAAAATGTAAAATCATCTGTGTTATTCGGAGGGTTTATGTTATCGAAATAATTTGCGTTAAACCATGGTGCTAGAATTAATAAAAATAATAATAAAAAATTTTTTGTTATTTTAATTTTCATATTTAAATCGCAAAAGATATTTTCTTTTTAAAACTGTTACAACTATTAAAATTAACAAAAAATATTGAGAAAAATATTCAATATTCATATTCGTACTGCTGTTCCAACCACCAAGTACATAGTGTTCACATTCGTCGAACGAATTAACCATAATTGTTCTATTAAATTTATCAGTTAATTTTACGGATTCAAAGTTTAAGTCATTCTCAAATATAAAATTACCGTCTATTTCAAAAATTTTAAAGTTTTCTTTTGTTGATTTGGTTCCACATAATTCTTTTACTGTAAACATATATATGAGTATATTTAAATATATTAAATTATTTAAAAAAGTTTACTAAAAAGCATCTAGCTTTTTTTAAAAGAATATTTAGCTCTTATTATTAAAAAAAATAGTTAACTTTCGAAAACAAATCAAAAATATTTTGGCTTTTGCAAATCTATTTTTTAGGAATGACTAAGTTATTTTTATTATTGATGTCTATAGGAATATTCAGCAAAAATAGCACCAACAAATAAAAATATAGAAGTCCTTATTAATTGATTTGGCTCAACGACAAGTGGGCTATTCCAATGATTAAGCAATATAAAATAAAATAAATAGCCAGAGATAAAAAGTGATTGTGAAATATTATTTTGTAAATTAAAAAATATTAATATTGAAATAAAAATTATGAAATTACCAAAACCATAATATGAAAACCTTATTGGGGGATACCAACCAATAAACAACCAAAATAAATTAATAATTAGGGTAAAAATAATAGCTGAACGTATAACCCTCATAACTGCTTCGTTAATATTTATAAAATTTAAAACAATGTAACTTAAACAGGCCAAAGCTGGTATTGCCATATATTTAGAAAGAATAATCAAGTCATTTACATAACACTTAATCGCCAATTTTGGAGATTGGCAAAAGTAACCACTTTGAAGAGTTTCTTTTCCCTGTAAAAAGTCTAGAACCCAAATAAATTGTCTCCAATCCTCAGCCTGATGATCATAGAAGCCTGAGGATGCAAAAAGAGAAATGTAATAAAATATAACGGGTATAAAGAAATATAAAGTGCTTAGTATTTTTTCTTTGCTTATAGATTTGTCAATTACAATATTTATGACAAAAAATAACAAGATCAAAATAGCTGATCTATGGATCAGAAACAGTAGACCAATACCAAAAAAATAAAAAGGTAAATTTATATTTTTGTTATTAATAAAAATATAAATTCCAATAATAAATATAAAAAACGTAAAAGTCATAGAGGTAGACTCGAATATATGCCATTTGAACAGAGGAGAAACCGAAACTAAGAGGGGAAGGATAAAATATTTGCTTCCTATATTTAAATTTACTAAATCAAATAGTTTTAATAAATAAATACAAATTAAACTTGTTAAAAAAAGTTGGCCAAGGAAAAAACTTATTTTTAAGATAGTGTATGTACTTAGAGTGGAGAAGCTTAACGCTTTTATCAAATTGAAAAATATTGCGATGTATAAAACAAATAGCGGCCTATCTTGATACACAAATTCTGTTAAGTCATAATATGAATTTAAATTTACTATACCAACCGCGTAAGGTTTTAAATCACAGCTTTCAGGGTAGATTAGTTGTAAGCTATTAGAAAAAAAATTGAACGAATAAGTATTTATACTCGTGCATACAAAGTAGTCTACTTTTTCTTTATTTAAAAAAAATTGAATAATGTAAATTAACCCATTGCTTAAAAAAGTTAGTAATGAAAATAATAAAAAATTTGGTTTTAAATATTTGCTATCGTTCATTTGCAAATCCAAGGCTATTTTCTGTTGTATTATTAACCATTAACCAAATAGTAATTAATTTATAAATAAACTTGAAAAATTAACTAATTTTAAACAATTTGATATTACTTCTAGTTTGAGCTTGTATTATAAAGATTTGAATTTAAAGTAAAGAATTATGTATATTTTTATTTATAACTTACAAAAAATTTATATAAATTTTTTAAAGAAACTAAGCAATACATACTACAAACACAAAAATTACTTAAAGCAGTCTCCAAACGATGTTTACAGTAGATTTGAAGATGATGAAAAAAGTGAATCTTATGATTACTTTAAGAAATATTTCTATACATCTATTTTTGTTTCTGATGAAAAAATAAGAGAGTACTCTATTAAAAAATCTTTAGAACTAAACAAAGATCTCGAAAAAAATGATGACATATATTATTTAGAGTTTGGTGTACATAAAGGTATATCCATAAACTATTTTTCAAAATTTGTAAAAAAAATACATGGTTTTGATTCATTTAAAGGGTTAACAGAAGATTGGCTAGGATTTTATAGGTCCCAAGGCTCTTTTAACTTGAATGGAAAAGCTCCTTTTTTGAAAAAAAATGTAGAAATTCATATTGGCCTCGTGCAGGAAACTCTACAGCCATTTTTGGATGAACACAACCCCTGTATAGGTTTTGTTCACATGGATTTAGATACATACCCTAGTACAAAATTTGTTTTAGAAAAATTAAAGCCATTTCTGGCGAAAGACTCAATAATTTTATTTGACCAACTTTATAATTACAGCGGCTGGAAAAACGGTGAGTTAAAAGCACTAGAAGAGGTATTCAACGCTGAAGATTTTGCTTATCTTGCATTTAGCAAAGATGGTAAAAGAGTTTGTGTAAAAATAGTTTAAATTTAATTTGATAAGTAAATAATTCCAATATTGTGCAGAAAAATAATTGATAATACTACCAAATTTATTTGATAAAAATTTGGATATTTTTTATATATAGCAATGGATGCTAATCCACCTAAAAATGGGAAAAAATTGACTAACTGTAACATATAGACTGGTGAGATACCACTAATAGTTTCATTATTAAAATTGTATATAACTATCCAAGAACAATAAAAAAACCATGTAGTTATAACATTAAAAAAAATAACTTTTTTTATTATTGAAATTAAATCTGTTTTTGTAGAAATAAAATCTGATGATAGTTTAATTAATCCAGCAATAATTAAAGCACTTGGATAGATTGATACAAAGCTAACTCTACCTAAATAGTTTTCAAACCTAAGATTCCTTCCATTAAATTTATAATCTAGATAAGAAAAGTACATGTTATAATCACCCCATAGATCAGCATAAAATACGGGAAATAATCCTTCCAAAGAAGAATTCGCAGTTGGATTAGAGAATAAATCATCAATATTTACATTTATATACATAAGTCTTATCAAATCTGATATTGAGAATATATTTGGCTCAAGATTAAATTTAGCAAAAGATCCATATTGATTATAAAGACCCAAGTAAAACCAACCTGATATTAGAAATCCAATTATTGAAGAAAATGTAAAAAAAGTGATTAATTTTTTAAATGGAAGTTTTTTTCTCACAATCATTGTAAAAAAAACAACAGTTGGAAAAAATAAAAACCCCCACTGTCGACTTAATGCAATTAAGCCAATTAATAAACCAAAAAATAAGGAATTTAAAAAATTTATTTTGTATTCTTCTTGGTAAAGTTGTATCAAAAAATAAACCATAACAGCTATTAAGAATGTAACATAGGGCTCACCTCTAAACATCATGAATGCTTTATAATTTGGCGTTAAACAAATTAGTAAAATAAGCACGGTATTCCTGAATCGTAAATCTTTTGGAAATAATTTATTTGAAATTTTAACGTACATAATGATTAAACCAATAAACATAAGCAATTGGAAAAATTGAGTAAAATTATCCTGATAAATGTAACAGTCATTTACATAATCTGAAGAACTAATAATATTTCTACATAGAACTCCCACTAAAGAGGGAATAGCATAAGCTATAGGTGGTGAAAAAAATTCGTATGTATCTTCTATTCCTGGCAGATTAAAACTTTCTGGTAAAAACATTGTTATATATTTTATATATTCATAATGAGCATCACCGTCGTAACCATTTTTTGGATCATAAGAGAATATATTTAAGAAAAAAATGGTAATACTAATCGTTACAAGCAACCACGTTAAGTTATTTAATTTTTCTTTCATATGCTTTACCTGTTAAGAATTTTAAAATCATTTTTTATTTTACTTATATATCTAGTCAAATTTTCTAATATTGTAAATATATGAAAATATTCAAACTTGAAAATAAAACTAGCTGGTTTTTATTGATTTTTGGAATTTTTATTACACAAAATTGGATCAACTTTTTTTACTCAGCACCAACAAATTCTGATTTTGACAAGTATTACGATTACATAAATTATTTTATGGGATTAGATGTTGTAATAGACTATGGCCAAGGTACCTTTTATTATTATTTAGTTACTATATTTTTTCTTAGAAAAATCGAATTGGTAGATGAAAGTAATATTGATATACTTTTAAGTTATTCCGTCCAACAAGTTAATTTAATTTTTTATTTAATCGGAATTTTAGGTGCTTTTCGATTATTAAATTTAAAAAAATTTGAAAAGAAAGAAATTCTATTATCTTTAATAATTCTAAATATCTTTCCTCAAACAATATATATGAGGTCTGTTATGAAACCAGAGATAGTAGCTTTTGCTTTAATATTTTGGATTATATATTTTTTAGAACAATTTCTTAAATCTAAGGACTTAAATAACCTTATTTTTTTAATACCCTTTATGGTTCTATTAATTAATACAAAAGCTTCAATAGCTGGAATGGTAATAGTATATTTATTAGTTTTCTATTTTAAAATTTTTGGAAAAATTGAAATAAAAAAAACTGTATTTTTAATCCTCTTAACTTTGACTTGTCAACTGGCTATACAATATGAAAATTATAATATTACTAATCTTTCCCCATTCGAAAGGGTTTATGATGAAGAATACGATTATCAAGCAAGGGCAAGCTCAATATTTCGTTTTAATTTATCTGATTTAATTACTGATCCATTTTTTACTTATAATTATGAAGAAAATTTTTATAGTATTCACGCTAATTCTGTAATAAATATTACTTTATTAGACACTTTTGGTGATCACTTCAAGCAATTGTTTGATTCTAGGCCAAGTTATTTTTCAAAATATAGAAAAGCACTATTTGTAAATGACTCAGAAGTATTAATAACATCTATGAGAGAAATAAATTATGAAGGCCCTTTAAGTAATCGATTGTCAAGTAATCTCGATTACTTTAGAAAAATTATTCCGGTAATATTTTCGTTCTTTTTTTATTTTGGAATTTTATATTATGCCTCTAAGTCTAAAGAAAGTAGAAAATTTTATTTAGCACCTTTTGTAGGAATATTTATATTATATATTAACTCATTAGGCATACCTTCAAACAACTTCAATCCTTTCAAAGGAGACACCTACAAGCCATTTTATTATGGTTTTCTACTCTCTATTGCTTTTGTTTACTTATTAGCTGAGTTATTTAAAAAAATAAATGTGTTTAAGATATTATTTATCTTTATATTTATATTTTCAATGATATTTGTATCTGGTCATCCAAAATCAAATAGCCAAAATCTTTCAGAACATATTGTGGTAATGAATGAATACTCTAATTTTTGCGAAATTAATAACTTATTATTTTTAGAAAATAAATTAATTAGCAGTATTCATAAATCTGGAAATATTAACGGTTATAAGTCAGACTGCAGTGGGTTTTCTACTCACAAATACATACAAGCATCAAACAATTCAACAAACAATAATATTTATGACCAATGTCTAGAAACTAGCTACAAGCTAAACACAAATTTCTCCAATACAAAAGAGTGTAGAATAATTGCAATAGATATTGTTACATCCGAACAAATTAATCGAAATACACCACCATATTTTTCAATATTATTAGCTCTAGGATGTATAGTCATAATTTTTAAAGATAAAAATAATATGTTTAAAAAAAAGTAAGGTAATTAAAATTAGATTATTATTGTGAAAAAATTTAGTGATAAATTAAAAGAGGTACTTTTTGTATCGAAAATAACAGAAATAAAAAATAAAAAGTTAACTATATCTCTCTCAATATTTTTAACAAATATAGGAGTTTTATCAGATATATTAATTATTGTTATTTTTGCAAGTTTCTTTAAGAGTGATTCAATATCTTCAAATTCATTTTTTAGTTTTTTTATTGAAAGAAGTTATTTACTTCCAGTAATTATAATTTTAAGATTCTTTTCTATATATTCAGATAAAATGATACAACAAAATTTACAATTAAAAGTTAGAGAAAGCCTTAGAAGAAGAGTTTTAAGAGAGATACTTAAAAAGGGAAACTTTTCTGTTGCAGATTCAACTTTTTTTGTAAATGAATTAACTATGCATGTTTCTTATTTTTATGGTGCTTTAACGTTAGCTGTAAACTTTGTTGTTCAGCTAATTTTATATGGAAGCTTTTTACTTTATGAAAGTTACGAAATAATTGGAATTTTTGTATTAGCTATTTTAATTCTATTTTTTCCAACAAGACATTTTTTAAGATTAGGGAGGAAATATATTCATATATCATTTACGAATTCTCAAAATATTTCTTCAAAAATTCAAAGGATAATTGACAATCTTTTTCTTATTAAAATATTAAATACTGAAAATTTAGAATTAAAAAGATTTGCAGAAGAATCGGATAACTTTTTTGAAGCCCAATATAAAAATTATAAATACGGTGTGGTAAACAGCATACTTCCTAATTTTCTTACTACATTTATTTTTGCTTTTATTATCGTTGTTTTTAATTTTGCAAAACTTATCACCTTAGAATTTTTAGGAGTTGTTTTAAGGTTTGTGCAAGCATTGAGTAATTTGAACGGATCCTTAAACGCATTAATTAATTCGCATGTTCATCTTGAAAAATTAGTAGAATTAGAAAAATATAATCCACAAACACATCAAAGTAGTTTAATTTTGGACGATAAACAAAATTCAGCTATTTCTTTAAAAGACGTTAATTTTAAATATTTTGGTTCTGATGATTATATATTTAATAAACTTAGTTTAGAAATACCCCCAAATAAACATATTGTAATATCTGGACCAAATGGCACAGGTAAGAGCACGTTGATTGGATTGATGTCTGGTGTTTTGATTCCTGAGTCTGGTGATATTTTAATAAAAAGTGATAAGTTGGGGTATGTCGGTGCATCCCCTTTAATTTTTGAATCATCTCTAAGAGATAACCTAATTTATAATTCTAAAAAAAGCTATGAGGACAGTTATTTGTATGACAAGCTAGATGAGCTAAATTTTGAAGACGATAAAAAAATTAATCTTGATACAGTTATTTCAAACAAAAGTCTTTCATCTGGACAAATGCAAAAAATAGCTTTTATTAGAGCTTTAATTAATGATGTTGAAATATTGTTTTTAGATGAATCTACAGCAAATCTTGATAATGAAGCCAAAAAAATAATTTCGGGTATTTTAGAATCTGAAAATTTTACAGTTATTAATTCAACTCATAATGTTGAAGATTTTGAATATGATTTTAAAATAAAAGTTTTTAAAGATAAAAATAAAAGCAATATTATTTTAGAAGACTAGAAAAGTCATCTTTATATTGTTTTGAAATAATATTTATAGAATTATTCTCATTTATTGAATTTACAGCATTTATTGCTATTTCCTCGTTATTTGTTTTTTTAGTAAAAATATCAATTAAAGTTTGTTCAATGTTTGAAAAATTATTCAATAGAATTCCATTTCTATTATTTTCAATAATATCTCTATTATTTTGAATATCTTTTGCAATAACAATACAACCAGCAGCCATAGCTTCTAAGATTACTTTAGAATTACCTTCATAATCTGATGAAGATACAAAAACTTTATATTTTGGATATTCACGTATAAGAAAATCATTATCCACTAGACCTAAAAAATTTACATTTAGATTATTTGATTTAGCTAATTTTTTAAGGTGATCTTCTAAAGAACCTGTTCCGTATATATCAATAGCAATAGAGCTATTGGCTAAATTTTTAATTAATAAATCATAATTTTTTTGTGGTTCAAGTCTACCTACACAAATTATTTTATTTTTATATTTTTTTAAAGAAGTTGAGGGTGGTATTTGTACCCAGTTTTTTCTAATTTTAATATTTGTATCAGTTTTAAACACATCATTTAAAAACTTAAGATCAGAATTACTTGTTACTGTATACAAATCTGAGAGCTTTAAAGACAGAAAAGTTAAAATATAATATAAACTTTTTTTGAAAATATTTTTCTTTTCATCCAAACTAAACTTATACATATCGTATCCAGTTCTAATTAAAAGCTTTTTTTTCGTTATCAGTTTCAAAATAATTGCAACCCATGAACCAAGCAATTGGTTTTGTTTTATCATGTCATATTCTTTATATTTTCTATTTAAAATAAAAGGCAGATAGAAAGATTTAAGATAACGAATAATTTTAAATTTTGAGAATTTGATTAATGAATATATTGGTATAACATCAATGTTTTCATTACCAAGAATATGATTAAAATCATCTTTATCACCGTAAGTTAAAAAGGTAAATTTAATTCCAAAATTAGCTGATAGTGAGTTGTAAAAATAAAGCTCACGATCTAAATAGCCAGCATTTTTCCAAGACTTTAATGAATAATCAAATGTAAAAATAACTAAAATTCTCATTAAACTAATAGTAATTGTACATTGTTTATTATGAAAAATTTGTTAATAATTCATACCAGGTATATTGAGCGTGGTGGAGAAGACGTTGCTGTTGATAATGAAGTTGATTTTTTAGAAAATTTCTTTAATGTTGAAGTCATTTATTTTCAAAATACAATACCTAGAAAATTTAATGATATAATTTCCCTAATCATTGGTGAAAATTCCCAAAGTGTAAATAAGCTATCTGCTAAGCTCACAAACTTTAACCCTGACTTCATCATTATTAACAATTTATGGTTTAAGGGCTCTGTAGGCGTTTTAAGATATTGTTTAAAAAATAATTTAAATACTTATATTAAGCTTCATAATTATAGATATTCTTGTACAAGTAATTATTTATCTAAAAAACACTTAAATGGTAAAAAAATATGTTCCGCGTGCGGTCTTGAAAGTAGCAAAGTAGGAGTATTCAACAAATATTATCAAGAATCAACACTTAAATCACTATTTGCTATTAATTTTGCAAAAAAATTTATTAAATTATTAAAAAATAATAATTTAAAAATATTAACTCTTACTAATCATCATAAAAATCATCTAATAGATTTAGGATTCGATAAGTCAAAAATATTTCTACAACCTAATCCCATTAGTAAAGAAAGCTTATCTATGAATTTAGAATCAAAAAGGCTGAACCAGATAGTATATGCAGGAAGAATTTCCTCAGAAAAAGGTTTAATAGAGTTAATAGAAAGTTGGAATAATTTAGAAGACAATTTGTGCAAGTTATTATTGTTAGGCGATGGACCATTACTTCCGGAATTAAAGAAATATACTTCAAAAACAATTGAGATCAAAGGTTATGTTGATAATGATGAAGTATTAAAAATTATATCTCAATCTAAAGCAGTTGTAACAGCCACAAAATTACTCGAAGGGCAACCAACTCTATTGTGCGAAGCCTCTGTTTTAGAGACACCTTCTCTTTTTCCAGATGTGGGCGGGATAAAAGACTTTTTTCCAAAAAATTACAAATATACTTTTAAACAATATGATTATGAAGATTTGCATGAAAAACTAAAGTTAATAGCAAAAAATCCATTCGATATAGATCAAGGTAAAAAAAATAGAGAGCATTTATTTAAATCGCTAAATAACAATCAACTACATTTATCATTAAAAGAAGCTTTAAAAGAATAAAGAATTATATGATATCTGTAATAATGTCAGCTTACAATGACGAAAATAATGTAAAACTAGCAATAGAAAGCATACAAAACCAAAGCTATCAAGATTTTGAATTTTTAATTATGGACGACTTTTCGTCTGATAATACATTTGAAATCTGTAAAAATTATTCTAATGAAGACGATAGAATCACCGTTTACCAAAATAATTCTAATTTAGGACTAACAAAATCTTTAAACAAACTTTTAGAATCTGCAAAAGGAGATTACATTGCAAGACAAGATTCTGATGATATAAGTTTATCTGAGAGGTTTAGTAAGCAAATTAAATTCATATCTGAAAATAAATTAGACGGTTCAACTACAAGAGCTATTGTGAAGAACAGTTTAAAAGTAACTCCAAATAAATCGTTTTATTTTCCAAAAAAATTAATTATGAAAATAAAAAATCCTTTTATACATGGAAGTCTGATACTTAGTAAAAATTCATTGGAAGATATCGGGGGATATGATGAAAAATTTTATTACGCCCAAGATTACAAATTGCTAAGTGACTTGTTATCAAAAGATTTTAAATTAAAAATTTTAAAAGAAGAGCAGTATATTTTGAATCTTAGTGATAATATTTCTACAAAATTTAAAGATAAGCAAAAGTATTATGCTAATTGTGTAAAAAAAGGCATTAACCCAATAGAAAATATAAAATGAAAATAGCTATTGGTTCAAAATTTATAAATTCACCTTGGGGTGGGGGAAATTTATTTATTAAGAACATGGTTGATTATTTATTAGAAAATAATCATGAAGTTGTTTTCGATTTATCATCAATGGATGTAGATATAATTTTTATAATTGACCCTAGAAAAGATTCCGAATTAGTCACATTTTCTCCGAATGATGCAAGGCGTTATAAAAAATTTAATAAAAAAGTCAGGATTGTTCACAGAATAAATGAATGTGACGAAAGAAAAGGAACAGAAGGCTTAAACCAATATTATATAAAAGAGAATAAAATCGCAGACTTTACAGTTTTTGTCAGTGAGTGGTTGAAAACAATTTATGAAAAAAGTGATATGGATGTATCTAATTCCAAAGTAATTATGTCCGGATCAGACAATAAAATTTTTAATAATTTAGGATTCGAACTTTGGGATAAAAATAATAAATTCAAAATTGTGACACACCATTGGGGAAATCATTGGAATAAAGGCTTTGAAACATATAAATTTTTAGATGATCTTTTAGATGATAAAGATTTTAAAAATCAAATAGAATTCACATATATTGGTAATTTACCTGACAATCTTCATTTTAAAAATACAAATATTATCGCCCCCTTAAATGGAGAAAAGCTTGCAAAAGAGCTTAAAAAAAACAATGCTTATTTAACTGGAAGTATAAATGAACCATCTGGCAACCATCATATTGAAGCATCGCAATGTGGCCTGCCAGTGTTATACATTGATAGCGGTGGAGTAAAAGAGTTTTGCCAGAAACATGGAATAGCATTTACAAAAAATAATCTTCAAAAACAAATTATTAATTTGATGGAAAATTATTCTTATTATTTTGAGTTGATGAAATCATACCCTTTTAATTCACAAGACATGTGTAAAGAATATGAAAATTTATTTATAAAATTATTAAAAGAAGACAGTGGTGATGAAGTAAATGAGAGTTTTTATATACAAAAAATTATTTTTATTATAAGCCACAGGTTAAGATTAGGTTTGAAATTTAGAAAATTGTATTTAAAAAAAATTATTAAAAAAGGTTTAAAATTTTGAAGTTAAACAGCTCTATAAAAAATTTTTCTACCCATTTTTACTGTTCAGTTTTGATTCTTACCATGTTATTTGGCAGAACTTTTCAAGGGCTGTATATATCTGGATTTAGGATAGGTGAGTATCTAGTATTTATTTGTTTAATATTCACTGTATTTTTTTACCCAAATAATATATTTCAAAAATTAAACATAAATTTTTTGTATGACAAAAAAACTTTTATTATCTCAAAATTAATATTTTTAAATTTTGTATTTATTGTTTTACTTTCTAATGGAAGTTTTACAAATCTCTATACATATAAATCAAGTTCAATTATTTGGACTACTGCATTTCTATTTATTGGTAGTTTTATTATTTCTGAAGAAAAAATTAGTGAAAAATATTTTAACTTTATTCCTTATATTTTATTTATTGTTTATGTATTAAGCACTGTTCATTTTCCACAATTTTTAATTTCTTTTTTTCAAACTTATTCAGACAAGTTTGATTTTATAAAAGGATCAGACACTTTATTGGTCTACGTAGTATGTTTACTTGTTGCACGAAATAAATTTAATAAAACTACTTCTGGCTACGTTTATTTTGTTATTTCAAGTGGTTTATATATTCCTTTGATGCTTTACAAAAGTAAGGGTGCTTTTTTTCCTGGAGTTTTATTTTTTCTTTTTTCTTTTTTGTACTTTTTTGATTATTTCAAGAAAGAAAAAATAAAAAGCTTTTTAATATCCTTTATCTTTATTCCTATATTTCTTTTTTCAACATTTAATTCTTATGGTAATTTTACATTTAAGAAAATAGGTCAAGATAATTACTTTCAAGATGAAACATTTTCTGGAGATACGATACAAAGATCTTTAAACGTTGTGGTTAATGAAAAAAATACAGCATCAATATTTGCCTCCTTCTTTATTATTAATGGGAGATTATATTCTCAGGAACAAATGGCAAATTGGAGATTACAAATATGGCAGGATGTTGTTAGAGATATATTTTGGTATGCAGATTATTCCATGGATGAACAATATAAATTAATTAGAGCACAAGGTGAATTTAGATCGGACTTATTTTTAAGAGGATTTGGATTCAACGAAATGTTACCAGCAATGGATTATTGGGAGCGAAATGGTCAGGATGGTACAAATGAAAATCCTCATAATTACTTTATATATGTATTTGGAAGAGGTGCTATTCCACTGCTAGCACTGGTTCTGCTTTTTAATATTTATATAATTGTAAATTGGAAAAGAAAGTACGATAATTATTTGATACTACTTTTTCTTCTTCCAATTTATTTCACGATCAGCTTTGATGCTGCAATGGAAAGCGTTAGATTTCCATTGATATTTTATACATTCATTTCATATTTTCAGAAAAACGGTATTCTAAAGTAAAATATATTAGGATTGAGTAGTTCATGAAAACGGTTTTAATTACAGGAATAACTGGACAAGACGGATATTACTTGGCTTCATTGCTTTTAAAAAAAGGGTATGAGGTACACGGAACAATTAGGCGCTCTTCTTCTATAAATACGAATAGAATAGATTCATTAATCTCTACCTTTTCTACAAATGGTCAATTAAAGCTACACTATTCAGATTTATTAGATTCAGCATCGCTTAGCTACCTTATAAATGAAATTCAGCCCGATGAAGTATATAATTTAGCAGCTCAATCGCATGTTGCTGTTTCTTTTAAAAATCCTGTTTTAACATCTCAGGTGGGAACTTTAGGTTCCATCTCACTCTTAGAAGCAATAAGATCTGTCGATAAAAATATTAAATTTTATCAAGCATCTTCATCTGAAATGTATGGGGGTCAATTTAAATCAAAATTAAATGAAGAGTCGCCCTTTGATCCAAAAAGTCCTTATGCAGCTTCAAAAGTATTTGCACATAATATAAATCAAATTTATAGAGATTCATATGAATTGTTTTGTGTAAATGGAATACTATTTAATCACGAGTCACCCTACAGAGGCGAAACCTTTGTAACTAGAAAAATAACACGAGCAGTATCCAGAATTTCACTTGGTTTGCAAAGTAAACTTACTCTTGGTAACTTGGAAGCTTCAAGAGACTGGGGATTTGCTGGCGATTACGTAGAAGCAATGTATTTAATGATGCAACACGATACACCTGATGATTGGGTAATTGCTACAGGAGAAACTCATACAGTAAAAGAGTTTTTGGAAATTGCATTTAATTATATTGATTTAGATTTTGAAGAATTCGTCCAAACTTCAGATAAATATCTTAGGCCCAATGAAGTCGATTATCTTCTTGGTGACTCAACTAAGGCAAAAACTATTTTGGGGTGGGAACCTAAAACATCGTTTAAAGAATTAGTTGAAATGATGGTCGAAAGTGATTTAAATTTAGCCAAACAAGAAAAAATATTATTTGACCAAGGATTAATCGACTCTACTTGGGAGAATCCAACTTAATATTTTCAAGAAACCATTGATAAGTAATTCTTAGTCCTTCATCAAGACTAACAGTGGGCTTCCAACCTGTAGATTGTATTCTTGTACTATTTAAAAGCTTTCTAGGATTTCCATCTGGCTTGGAGGTATCAAAACTTAAGTTTCCTGCAAAACCTATTGTTTTTTTTATCTTTTCACCCAGTTCTAAAATAGATACTTCTTCCCCGCTTCCTACATTGTATAAGTCTTCATTTAAATCCTTAGTAATGATATTTTCTATGCAATAAGCTAAATCATCCACAAAAAGAAATTCTCTCAATGGTTTTCCAGACCCCCATATCTCAAAATTATTTTCATTATTTATTTTGGATTTATGCATTCTTAACATGAGTGCAGGAATTACATGGCTATTTAAATCAGAAAAGTAATCATTTGGTCCGTATAGATTTGTTGGCATCAAATTAATAACTGAATGACCAAACTGATGAGAAAGTGCTCTTCCTATTTCGATAGAAGTTAATTTAGCCATTGCATAAGGGGAATTTGTTGGTTCTAGTTTACCATCCATAAATTCTTCTTCTCCAATTGGATCCATAGCGTTTAAAGGATAAATACAGCTACTTCCAAGGTTTATAATTTTAATTTTGTTGTTTACTGCACAAGCTTCTAAAAGATTCATATTAATTTTAAGATTTTGCATTATGAATTCATATCGCATAGTATTATTTGCATAAATACCACCAACTTTTGCTGCAGCAATTATCAGAACATCCGGTTTAGTTAGATCAATTAGTTTTTTTGTTTCATCTAATTTAAATAAGTCTGTATCTTCTCTTGTTGATGTATGAAGTTCTGATACATATTTTGAATTTTTTAAAATATTTTTACAGGATGATCCAACTAGGCCATTTGCTCCAACAATTAATACTTTTGATTTATTTTTCACTATTTAAAGTAAATAATAGAACTAATTTAAAATTAATTTTTTTAATTCTTTATAAAAGTAATTTATGTTGAAATTATCATCAATAACTATTTGACCATTCGCAATTAATTTATTGTACAGTGCTCGATCTTTAAATAGAAATTCTAGTTTTTCAGACCAAAGTTTTACATTATTTCTACTCATAAACATAATATTTTCCATATCTATGAAAGATTCCTTATCCCAAAATCCATCAATTTTTGTAATCATTACAGGAGTACCGCAACTTAATGCTTGTAATGTTACACTTTGTCCAGATGGTTGAATGGTATTTTTTAAAGGAAGCAATACTACATCTGATTCATGATATATATTTCTTAAACCTCCGTCTTCAATCTCCGAATCAGACCAGCTACCAGATATATGCTCAACATTACTAGGCAACGCTTTTTTAAAGTTATATTTAGTTATAAATTTAAAATCGTATTGTGGTAAATTCGAAGATAAATCGAATAAAAATTCATAATCTCTGTTTCCATCGTTACCAATAAAAAGGATGTTTTTCTTTTCTTTGATTCGGGGTTCTTTTGGTTTAAAATTCCAAAATCTGACATCAATACAAAATGGAATGTACTTAAATTTTTTAGCATATTTTGGAAATAATTTTTTTGCTTCTTCCAGTTCAGCTTTTCCAATGAATATAAAATTATCGTGTATTTTTAAAAATAAAATTAATAAACTTTTTTGAAACAACTTAATAAAAATATTATTTCTAGGCTTACTAAACAACCCCATTATTAGAACGTTTGACTTCGAATTAGTAGCTATTTTCGTATATATTGAGATCGGAATGCATGAAATAGCTAATCGATCATTTGTATAAAAAACGCTATCGGACTTTCTTATAATGTTAAAGTTATTTTTTTTGACTATTTCGGTCATGAAAAATGGAAGGTTAGAAAGTTTTCTGAGGATTTTGTCTATAAATTTATAAATCTTTCTTGAACCTTCTGGATTAAAAATTTCTTCATCCATTTCAATAATTTCTACTGAATGTCCGTCATTTACAAAATCTTGATAGGAATAGAAAAATTCTTTGGCAAATCCACTTCCTTGAATTATTTTTTTACGTCTTCCATGACCAAAAATATAAGTTATTTTATTCATAAATATTTACTCATATTAGATAATAATCATCATTAAGCTTAACTTAAAGATGTGTGGATTTATAGGAACTATTTCTTTGAATAAAGAAAATACTTATTTGCTTGAACGAGCAAATAGGTATCTTGAGTGTAGAGGTCCTGATTCAAAAGTTCATACTGAATTTAATTTCAAAGATTCAAATAGTATTTCTAGCAATAAATATTTTAATGGAATATTTAATAGACTTTCAATACTTGAGTTATCTGATAATGCTAATCAACCTATGTTTTCAGAAGACAAAACTAGTTTGCTTATGTTTAATGGAGAGATTTATAATTTTTTAGAACTAAAAGAAGGATTAATAAAAAAGGGTTACAAATTTAGAACAGACAATTCTGATACAGAGGTGCTTTTAAATCTTTTATGTGAATATGGAATAGAATGTGTCGACATGATTGTTGGTCAGTTTGCATTTGTTTATACAGATATTAAAAATAATAAAACATACCTATGTAGAGATAGGTTAGGTCAGAAACCTTTGTTTTTTTCAAAAAACATTGAAAGAATAGCTTTTAGTTCAAATTTAAAATCTCTAAGAGAAATTTTAAACCAAAGTGATATTGATGAGGAGGGATTAGCTGACTATATAAGCCTCGGTGTTATTCCAGCTCCTAAAACAATTTTTAAAAATATTTATAAATTAGAACCAGGGTTTTACGCTGAAATTAATCTAGATAATTTTGAAATGATAAAAAAGCAATATTGGAATCCATATAGTTTCGTAAATAATAATAAATTTGAATTCAATAAATTTTTTGATTTATTTAATAAATCTGTGGATTATAGATTGATTTCAGACGTACCAGTTGCTTGCTATCTTTCAGGCGGTATCGACTCAACTACTATAATCAAAAGTTTATCTGACAGCAAAGTCAAAGGTATAAACACTTTTTCAATGATCACTGATAATCAAAAGTATGATGAATCAAAATGGTCAAGATTGGTCACTGAAAGATATAAAACTATTCATGTAGAAGAATTAGTTTCATCAAAAATTTCAACAAATGAAATTTTTGAATCTATTGATGTCTTTGACGAACCCTATTCGGACCCATCTACAGTTGTAAGTTATAAATTAGCTAAAACTATATCAAAAAATTTTAAAGTTGCAATTTCTGGAGACGGTGGAGATGAATTATTGTTCGGTTACGAAAGATCAAACGAATGGTTTTTAAAAAGAAAATTTAATAGTAGATTTATTAATTTTATTTTTTCACTTTATCCATCTTTCTTGGGCACAGGTCAAAAAATACTTTCAAGAAGTAACAATATTGAGGATTATTTTAAAACTTTTTTTAGAGATACAAAACTGGGAAATCTATTTGGAATAAAAACTAATAACTATAAAATGAGTAAAAATTTGAATATTGATGACTACAAATATGTTTTTCTACAGGAATTTCAATTTTATCTTGCTGAAATGATGATGTTAAAAGTAGATAGAACTTCAATGGCTAACTCATTAGAAGTACGGTCACCATTTGTAGATCACAGACTTATAGAGTATGTGTTATCAACTGAGACTGACTGGATAAATATAAAAAAATCAAAAAATATCTTAAAAAAATATTTAAGTTCAGATTTTAATTCCAGTTTCTTAAATAGGAAAAAGCAAGGGTTTGTGTTTGAGCTTGAGGATTGGGTTTTTAAAAACGAAAAATTTATTCTCAGCTATATTAAGTCAGGGCCTCTTCCTGAATATTTAGATATGAAAAAATTAAAATATTTATCAATTGTTAAAACTAGAATAAATTCACAACGAATTTGGAGATTATTTTTTTTGACTAGATACTTAAAAAGAGTTAATAATGGTGATTAAGCAAACATTGCAATATGGAATTAGGTATGTTAATACAAAAACATTTTTGAATTCACTACCCAAAAAAATTTCAATATATTTTCACGAAATTGAAAAAAAAGATTTCGAAGCACTTTTGAATATATTTCAGTATTTTAAAATGCATGATTATAAATTTGTTGATATTGAAGAATTCCAACAGTCCATAAATGATGATAATAAAATGATTGCTATCACATTTGATGATGGTTTTGATAGCTGGAGAGACACTATTCCTCTATTCAAAAAATATAATGCCAAAGGCACTTTTTTTCTTAACTCTATTTTTTTAGAGAACGATAATCTTGAAGTATTCAAAAAAAATATCAGTGTATTTGATGAGTCAAAGTTTATTAATAGAAAAGGAATTTATGATTTAGTCAATTCAGGGCAACTTATAGGTTCTCATACTCATGAACATCACCAAATTTCGAGACTAAAAATTGATGAACTAATTCAAGAAATAGAAATAAATTTAAAGTTTCTTAATGAATTTTCTGATAATGTTGATCACTTTGCTATTCCTTATGGAATGAGAAGATATGTTAATACTGATCAGCTAGAGTATCTCTATAAAAAGTTTAAGTCTGTAAGCTTTGGTGAAGCAGGAATGCAGTTTTCTCAATCTCAAAAAAGTATTCAAAGATATCCATGGAACTCAAGTAAAAGTTTTTATTATAACTTAATTAATATTTGTACTGATACTTCTATTTTTAATAACCTCACTTTAAGAAGTGGACTTGGTTAAATTTACAGCAATACTGATAAAGTTTGGCTTAATAAAGTTATTTTTATCTATAAAAGGATAAACATCAATAAAATAATCATTTTTATTAACAAATTTAAAATAGTCTGAATCTGTACCAGCTTTATCAGAAATAATTAATTTTGGGTAAATACCATTTATTTCAAAAAAATCAAACAAAGCTTTCTCAGACTTATTCTCATGAGTTGTACTAATGATTAAAGAATTATTTAATTTATCTAAATTTTTAAAAGAGTTTAAATAATTTTCAAGATCAATAAACTGATTTTTAAAATTATTATTTTTTATATAATTAAAAAAGGCACCTTTCCTTTTATTTATATCAATACCTTCATAAAAAATCTCAACATTTGAGTTTTGAGCAAAATACTCATTAATTAAATATGCAGTTCTTCCTTGATTGAACCCAAGTTCATATACATTGGTTATATCGTATGCTTTTATTAAAACTATTGATAAAATTCTGTAATCCCACTTAGTTGCAAAATCTACATCTGAAAACTCAATAGATCTTTTTTGTTTTGGAATTTCGATATCATTACAGTCATAAATTATTTTTTTAATTTCTTCATAACTTAAGTTTGTAAAATTTGAAATACTTCTCGCTAAAAAATTTTCGCTATCCTTTGATAACATAATAGAAAAACTTGTGTGTTCTTTGGAAAAAAATAACCATAGAAAGCTATTGTAAATATAATCTTTTAAACTTTTAATAAAAAATATGAGTCGCTTTAGTTTTAATGAAATTTTGAAAATAAAATTCTTCATTTAATATTTTTAGATGAGTTAAAGACAATAAACGAATTAATAAAATAAAAAAGCAGTCTAAAGCCATCTTTAAACCGTGATATTTGTGTGCTTCCGTAAACCCTAGCTCTATAATGTATTGGGTATTCAACTATTTTATTTCCAGAAAAGGCCGCGCTAAAGATAAAATCAAAATCTCCAAAAGGATCTTTTATTTTTAAAAGATTTTGCCATTCAAGAATTTTTTTAATTTGACTCTTTTTGAATACCTTCGTACCACAAAGAGAGTCTGAGAGTTTTGAATTGATTACTAAGGAAATGATTGCTTGAAAAAAGATATTACCAAGAGAGTTTAAATTTCTCATAGCTCCATATTGTTTTTTATATATAAATCTTGTTCCATTTACAAAATCACCGTTTCCATATTCTAATATCTCAAAGAAATCTCTAAGTGTTTCAGGATCTACACTTATATCTGAATCTAAAATAGCAATTAACTCTCCATTAGTTATTTTCAACGCTTCAAATACTGCACCACCCTTACCTTTACTTTCTTGAATCATTACTTTGATATCTAATTCAGACAGTCTATTTTGTATTTCATAAGCTTTATTTACTGTATTGTCTTCAGATTCTGCGCAAATAATTATAATTTCATATTCACTTTCAAAATTAGGAATTCTGCTTAGCAAAGGATCTAAATTTTTTTCTTCATTTTTAGCAGGAATAATTATTGATTTACTAAGCATTTTATAGTCAGCATTTTTTGCTTTAAAAATAAAGTAAGTGTTTATTCCAAAGTTAAATTTAAAACAAATAATTTCAAGAAATTTATTTATTAAATTCCCTAATCCAAATAATTCAAATGGAAAAACTTGTCTAGAAAATGAATTTATTAGCTCTAGCCCTACACCCTCAGCTATGTTGCTAGCCTTTTTTGAATGAATATATGACCTAGGAACTGTTTTATTTTTTAACTTTAGAAATTCAAAAATAAGAAGAAGCAAATTCCACTTAGGGTTTATGGAAGTAATGATGACTTTACCATCTTTAGTAAGTTTCTGTTTTAATCGATTGAGTAATCTGTAAACGTCATCAGTTAATTCAAATATATCTGTAATAATAATTAAGCTATAAAAATTATTGTTCAATTGATCAATATTGTCAGAAGCATCTGAATTTATCTTGATTATAAAATTTTCAATACCGCTGTTATTTATTGATAGATCAGAATTATTGCTGTAAATGTTTAAAACATTCGAGTTGTCTGTAATAAACCTTTTTAGTTCTTCATTATGTCTAATTCTGAAAGTATTTGATTTAAGCTTAAGCATAAGAATGAAAACCTATCTTGTATGTTTAGTTAATATTTATTAGTATATGAAACTTATAATTAAATTACATGAATAATTCTTATAAAATCGCAAACTTTTTTTGGAATGGAAATCTAACAATTTATGAAAAATCAAATCTTTTAACCTTCTTAGAGAATGATTTCATTGTTAAAGTTTGGTCTTATCAAAATTTAGAACTTCCAAAAGGAATAGAGCTTTGTAATGCAGAAGATATTGTACCAAAAAAAATGCTTGAAAAGTTCACACAAAATTTTCAAAAGTCAAATATGTCTTCTTTTTCCAATCTTTTCAGATATGAATTACTAGCAAGCAATGATGGTTGGTGGTTTGATTTGGATTGTATTTGCCTAGTCAATTCAAAAGAATTTGAATTATTAACCTTAAATAAAGATTTTGTATTAGGTTTAGAAAATAAGAATTTAATTGGAAGTTCAGTAATGTTTTTTAATAACAAAAGCATTGTAGATCTTTTACTGGGTGAAATTTATAAAAAAATAGATAACAATAATTTTAATTTTTATTGGGGAGAAATCGGACCATATTTAATTACCGATGTGTTTAAAAAGAACGATTTATTTGATAAAGCAATTGAAAAGAAATATTTTTATAAAATCGGTCCTGAAGAATTTGAAAAATATTTTTTGCCAAGTGAAGAAATAATGCAAAACATTTTGAAGGATTCTTTCGTAGCACATTTGTGGAACGAAATGTATCGTAAGTTTTTAATAGATAAAAATAAACTACCTCCAAAAGAAAGTTTTATTTTTGAGCACATGCAGTTGAATAATGAACTTATAAACCTTAAGCAATATAATTCTTTTTTTTATTTTAGATTTAAACCAATTGTTAGAGTATTTTATAAAATTTTATCTAGACTGATTTCATTATTCAATAACATAAGAGATTAGTTTGAAAAATTTTCAAGGATTGATAACGAGATGTTAAAAAAAGCCATATTCACCAGGTACGCTACAAGCTCTTTGGGTATTTTCTTTACAGTTTTAAGCATCTTTTTTGTAACTTTTTATTTGGATGTTAATGAGTTCGCAGTTTGGGGTATTGCAAATTCTTTAATTTATTTTTTGACTCAAATCGGTCAATTAACTTATGTTCAGTATGTAGAAAAATATTTTCCAAATCTTGAACATAATGAAATGTTTTCTAAATTAATAAAATTTATTAAAACAGTCATATTTTTTCTTCCTGTTTGGTTTTTAATTTTAATTTGTTTAAATTATTTTAATTATTTTGAAAAATACAAGATTGAAAATATAGAGATATTGTTTCTTCTAATTTCGTTATCAATCTTTATTGAATCCACTAACGAAATTGTCAGTAAATATATATTATCAATTGAAAAAACAACGAAATATGACCAAATTGACTTTACTTTTAACAAATTATTTAAACTTATAATTTTCTTAATACTTTTAGTCAACAACTTCAGTATTTATCATTTACTATTTACTAATTTAATAATAAAGTGCTTATACGTATTAACTGTAATCTTTCAAAATGGTCAAAATTTTAAATCTATTATCTCTGAGTTTGTTAAAACAAAGGTATTTAAGGATAATTTTTTAAGCTTATCTTATTCGTCCTCTGCATTCTTAATTAAAACACTACATGTTTCGTTTTTAAATATAGTATTTTTAATGTTTACACCTTTTGTTTCGAGCAATGAAGTTGCTACATACTCATTATGTATTTTTATAGTAAATAATTTAAGACCAGTTTCTTCTTCAATATCTGCGTTGTTAATTCCTAGGATTTCAAGAAATATACAATTAAAAAACAAAGATACGAAATTATTAAATTTTGTAACAAATTTAAGTGCAATGGTGGGTTCTCTTTTTGTTCTGGCATCTATGGTTTTATTTTTCTTAAGAGATTTATATACTTTGTATTTTGATGATTATTTAGATAATTTTTATTTTCTTATAGTCCTGTCAATATATGCTTCAACTATTAATTCGCTTTATGCACCAAAGTTTTTTCACATAAAATTTTCCAACGAAGAAGGTAAAATTCTCATACTTACTTTGATAAATTATTTTTGTTTACTAACTTTAAATGCTTATTTTGAAGGATCTTTAAATATAATTCTTATTTATATCATATTTGAGCTTGTTAATTTTTTAATAGTACAAGTACTGTATTACCTAAGAAAATATGAAGGAAATAAAATTATTAATTCCCCCCCGTATATTTTTGCAACTATATCAACCACCCTTATCTATTTTGAGATTTACTTAAATATACCTTTATTAATATTGATTTTATTATTAACACTTTTAAAAGAGATTGTTGATATTTCGAAAGACTATAAAAATTATATGGATATAAATTGAATTATCTTTATTGTTTTGATGAAAATTATAATGTACAGGCTTACAATTCAATTTCATCACTTTTGTCTAAACTTCAAAAACCATCAGATGTTAGTATTTATATAATTCATAAAAACCCTAAAAGTTTTCAAAAGTATTTAAATAAATTGAGTAACTGGAATTCCAGCATTACAATTTATGAATTTCAAAAAAGTAACTTTGATTTCCCCAATTTAGAATCAAAACACATCTCCGAGGCAACATATTACAGACTATTTATAGATAAATACTTACCGAGTGAAATAGAATTTATTATTTATTTAGATGCTGATATTTATTGTTTAAATGACCCTACAAAAAAATATTATGATACAAAATCAGCTTTACTTAGCTCAAGTTATGATATTGCTGCTTGTTCAGAGTTGTATGAGAGTAATTATCATTCAGATAGATTAAAACTTGAAAGTAAAAAATATTTTAATGCAGGATTGATCTGTATTGATTATCAAAAATGGCAAAAAAAATATACTTCAAATAATTTGTTAGAAAATATGGAAAAAATAAGAAATGACGTTTTATGGTGGGATCAAGATGTACTTAATTTTTCAATAGATGGAAATTATTATGAATTAAATAATTCTATGAATTATTTATACAACCAAGTAAGAAACTACGATAAAGAGTCACAATATATTTTATCCGAAGTTTACTTTCTTCATTACTTAGGAAAAAGTAAGCCATGGTCAATATTTGGAATTTTAGAAAAATACTCTGAAATTTATCAAAATATTCATAGACAACACAACTCGTCCTTTTACCATATTGATTTAAATCCTCGAACAGATTTTGTATTAATCAATTTAAAAACTCTTCTAAGTATTAAAAATTTACTTAAGGTTCAAAGAAGGTTCACATTTTTAAGTAGAGGATTGATAAGCATTGCTAAATTAATAAAATCAAAAAATAAAAAACAAACCAACAAGTAATATAACTAAGAATATACAAATTGATATAAGCACAATTTTCATTTCAATTAGATCAGAAGTGTTACTATCTAAATTATTAATTTTTAAATCGATACTTTTAAAAAGTAGAATATAAATGGGTATAAAAAGCAAAATAGTAAACCTAACACTATCAGCTATGTAGGAGTACCAAAAGCTCGTCAACAATAAAAATGAAAGCAGTAAAAATATATATTTAATTTCAAATTTAATATCTTTTTTATTGATTTTTTTTCTATTTTTAAAAATAAAATAATTTAAAAAACTTATTAAAACAATTGAAAGAAAAAAGATAAAACCATTAGAACCTGGAATAAGGTAGTGTTGCAAGAATGACTTAATACCAAAAAACAACCTTTCAATTATTTCATTTAAAGTGTGAGATTGTAAATATTTTGAAGCACTTGGAATTAGTGATTCATCAATATCAGGCCACCCAACTCTGTCTCCGTATTTTTTTGTTCCACTTTCCACCTGTTCCCATGAGTCATACCAAACATAAAATGTGGTATTGACATTATAAAAAATATTTTTGTTGAATCTTATATAATTTTCTATCAAATAAGGTGATGTTGTTAAAAAGAAAGTTGATAAGCTATAGAAAATATTTTTTATATTATTTCTATAAGGATTTCTAACCAAAAGATACATTATTGAGATTATGAAAATTAACAACCCAGTAGCTTTAAAGAAATATAATATAGCAGCTGTAAATCCAAGGATTATAAAATATCTTGGTTCATGTCTATCTTTGATATTAAAAAAGACTAGTAAAAATATACTAAAAAATGCATAGTATGTTGATTCGACAACAACTTCACCAATAAATGCACCTAAAGGAAGAAATAAAATAAATGTGTTCGTAATCATAGCAAGCAATGTGCTTGAAAAATACTTTCTTAATAAATAAAAAAAAGTCGAGTTTATTAATATTGTTAAGACTATATTTGCAAGCTGAAGTCTTTCATACAACGATTGTTCATCAAGTGTAGAGTCATAGAATAAAAAAAGTAAATAATTAAACAAAGGCATACGATTTCTGTCGCCCAAATACCAAAAATTTTCTGATAATCCAATTGTTTTGACATGATCTATATAAGCTAGTTCATCAAAAATAGGATAAACATGAACTATAAACCCTAGATAATATGCAAATCCAAAAAAAATAAAATATTTAATACTTATTACTAAATAAATTTTATTCTCTATAAAATGTTTTAATTTAACCACTTGATTGATATCATACATATTGTTTAATAAGAGTACATGGAGTTTTGGATATTTTAGGTAATTAAATTTATGTATTGTTTATGTATATTAGCTTATAACGAAGAAGACTCAATCAAAATGATTGTAGAGAAGTACTTAGATCATTTTGAATTAATAATAATTGTAAATGACGGAAGTCAGGATCAAACATCTAAAATTTTAGATAAATTACAACACGAACACAAAAAAATTAAAATTATTACAAATATTAAAAATAAGGGTGCAGGTTATTCGCTACAAAAAGCATTAGATTGTTTTAATGAAACAGACTTAAATTATTTGATAAAAATTGATGGAGATAATCAATTTGAAGAAAGTGATGTCATAGAGCTCATAGAATATAGTAAAAATTTTGATTTTATTAAATGTGATAGATTTTGGGAAAAAGGCATTAAAGGAACAATACCGCAAACTAGATATTTTGGAAATGCATTTGCATCTCTTTTATTAAAAATATCAACAGGAAATTGGAGAATTAATGATCCATTAAATGGTTTGTTTTTATTTTCAAGCAAAATAACAAAGAAAATTAATATTCCAAATAACTTTAAAAGATACGGTTATCCTTTTTATCTAACAAATTATATTTCACATTTATCTTTCAGTGAAGATATAAAAATTGGTCAAATGAAAAATACTATAGAATACTTTAGTAATAAAAAAACAATTAATATTTTTGTTATGTTTTTTAAATTAATTTCATATACCTTAAGAAGTTTTATTAGAAAAATTTCGATCAAATTTAAAAATTCAAAATTACAACTTTCAGGTTTTTATGATATCTTTTTCTTAATTAATTTATGCATATCTTTATTTTCAACTTACAAAGTGATATCTGTTAGATATTTTGATCAACCAGGACAGCAAGGCACATGGACTATAGTATTTTTGTTTTTTTTATTTCTTTCAGGAATATTTTTAAATGTATCACAAAAACATCAAACAAATTTTTTATCAAGTAAATTTGAAAATATTAATTAAATTATGATCATTAAAATTTTTATTACGAATTTTGTTTTATTTATATTTTTGATTAATTTAAATTTATTTGATACTTATTTTTATGAAGGTATATTTTGTTTACTGATTTCATCCTTTTTATGCTTTTTTCTTTATAAAAAAAGTGAGAATTTAAAGTATGTTCTACTTTTATTAATTACATCTTTTTCAATTAATTTATCTTTCTTTGTTCTTTTTCCAGTAGCTCTTGAAAGATCTATATCTGTAAATATGCTTCGTGAGATTAATCTGGAATATGGGGAAAGTGAATTTAATTTTAACCAAGTGCTAGAAATTAATAACAGTTTTACAAACTCTAGTGAATTTACACAAAAAAGAATAGATGAGCAAATGGTATCTGGAAATATTGTGATAAGTGAGAGTGGAAATTATAGTATGTCAAAATTAAGTAAGTTAACATTAAAACTTTTTGAACTAGTTTCCTTAATTTATGATATAAAATAGTAGTAATTTAGAAAAAAGGATTATTGATGATTGGTGTTAGAACGCCATTTAGAGTTTCGTTTTCTGGAGGTTCAACAGATATTCCTCTTTTTTATAAAAAATATGGTGGCAAAGTTATTTCTACTTCAATTGATAAATACATGTATCATTTTATTCATAAATTTGATGAACAAAAAATACAGATTAAATACTCTGAAACAGAGGAAGTAAATAGCTCAAAAGAAATTAAGCATCCTATTGTAAAAGAAGTTTCAAATTTATATAGCTTAAAAGGTTTAGACATTAACTCAATTGCTGACATTCCAAAAGGAAGTGGGCTTGGTTCATCTAGCTCGTACACAGTAGGTTTAGTTAATGGTTTATCTTTTTATGAAAATAAAACACTTGATAAATCTAATCTTGCAAGAATTAGCGCAGAAATAGAAATTAATTATTTAAAAGAGCCTATAGGAAAACAAGATCATTACGCAGCAGCATATGGTGGTTTAAATATTTTTACATTTAATAAGGACGACTCCGTTATCGTTGAGCCAATAAATTTAGATAAGCAAGGAGAGTTTTTTATAAACTCATCAATGGCATTAATCAAGGTTGGAAAATCAAGAAGTGCATCTGCAATATTAAAAAAACAAGGAAAAAATCTTGAGTCTGGTAAAAATGATGAAAATAATCTAAAAATTTTAGAACTTGTAGACCCAATGATTTCTGCAATACGAAACTATGACATCAAAGAAATAGGTAATTTACTAACTGAAAACTGGGAGTTAAAAAAATCTTTACAAAAAGAAATAAGCAATGATCCCATCCAGGATCTAATTGATGACTATTTAAGTAAGCCAGAAATTTATGGGGCAAAGCTTTTAGGTGCAGGTGGTGGTGGGTATGTCCTCCTTGTTGGAGAGCCGAAGGCCTTATTGAATTTAAATGATAATAACGCAGTGTATTTTCAATTTGAAAGTTCTGGATCAAGTATTATTTTTAACGATAATTAATTTTATTAGTTTTTAATTTCTTCAACAACTTTCACAAGTGATTCATGTGATGAATATCTTGGACGAAAACCAAGGTTTAACATTTTCTCATAGTTATATGAGTATCTTGGAACATCTCCAAACCAGCCATATTCAGTTTCTTGATATTTTGGTTTTGTCTTAGGACTTAGTTGTTTGATACATTCATTAGCAATTTCTTTTACCGTAATGCCATCATCTAGTGGAGATAAATTAATTACTCTGTGTTCAAAATTTTTATTTTGAAAATAAATTAAACCATCAACAACGTCATCAACATATAGATAAGGCTTTTTTTGTTTACCATTGCCTAAAACATCTAAAAATTCTGGTTTGTTTTTAAGCTTATTAACAAAATCATGTATTACTCCATGAGTAGTGTTTGGACCAATTACATTTGGAAAACGAACAATTGTATATTTTTTTAGAAAGTAGCTTGTTAATGAAGATAAATAACCTTCAGATGCTAACTTCATTGATCCATAATATGAATTGGGTAAAGCAGGTCCGTAGTTCTCAGCTATTGCGATATCTGTATTTCCAATCGCTGCAGATGAAGAAGAAAAAACAATTTCATTTATTCCTAAATTTTCCATAATTACTCCTGTATTTATAGTTGTCATAAATGTATTGTTAAAGTCTACTTTTAGTCCATTTTCATACCCTCGAATATCTGAATTAGCTGCAAGGTGCCAAACTATATCAAAATTATAAATACTTAATTTTTTGATTAAATGCTGAATATTTTTTTCAATTGATAAGTCAAACTCAATAAAACTAAAATTTTTGTATTTACTTTTTAAACGATTTATAGACTCTAAATTGCCTAATAAAAAATTGTCAATCCCAACAACAATATCACCGCTTGATAAAATCTTTTCACTTAATTCGCTACCGATAAATCCTGCAGCCCCAGTAATTAGATGAGTATTCATAATCTAATTATAAGATTCAGCTAGTTCCTTGGCCAACTCAATAGCTTTATCTGAATTTATATATTCAAAAGTACCAAATCTTCCAAGAGGAATAATGTTAATACTTTTTAGATAATTTAAAACAATATCCGTATTCTTTCTGTGATTGGTATCATATATGACATATGCATATTCAAAAGTTTTAGTTTCTATACTTTCAATGTTCTCAACATCAATTAAATTTGTTTTTTCAAGATCAGCAATTATTAGTTTTTGGAGATCTTCATGACTAAGATCTTCCTTAAGGCCTTTTCTAAAAGTCACTTCAACCATTAAGTACGTATATCCATCTTTGTAATAATTTTCACCAAGAAAATTTAATTTTGACATTCTGTGAAATATGACATTCGGGTCAGCTATTGTAATAGCAAAATTATCACCAAGGTAATCACCCCTTACTTTGATATAGGTAATATGTATTGAATTATAATTCAGCAAGTCTAAAGCTTTTGACACTTCTGCTGGGATATTAGTATTTAAAATTTTAAATGTTTCATGTATTGGTATCGTAGAAATAATATTTTGATATTCTCCAGAAAAATCATCAGTAATAATTTCAACACTATTTTTTTTAGGAATTATTTCTTTTATTTCTTGATTGAGACGAAATTCAGTTTTATGTTGAATTTTTTCAGTTAGAGAATCGACAATAGTTTGAAAACCGCCTTTTTCTGGATAATGAAAATAAAGCTGATGTAAATAACCTTCAGTACTTTTACCTTTGGCGCTTTCAATTATATCTTCTGGAGGTGGTTTTGGTATTCTCTCAACCATCTGCATGTCCATAAAGGATGGTTCGTATTTCCATATTTTCCTATTGTACGGCTCAAGGAATAGTCTTGTAATCCCCTCGCCAAAAGTGTTATAAAAAAATTCAAGCATATTTGATGATTTGTAATTTTCATATGGATTATCAAGGAATGTATTTAAGCAGTAAGAATTGTCAGTTTCTGATAAAGAGTATAAATCATTTTCAAAAGGGTATTTTACAAACCTTCCATCATGAAAAATTTTATTTGAACGTTTCAGTTCATTCATTGGGGCGAGGCTTATGATAAAATCTAATATTTCTTTATTTTTTGAAAATGTAATGTGAGGGCCTATATCCCAAGCAATGCCATCCTCATCTTTAAAAGACCTGCATAGCCCACCAAGAGTTGGTGATTTTTCATATATTATTCCTTCTTCATTTTCATTTAGAAAGTATAAAAATGCTAAAGATGAAATTCCACCTCCAAGCATACAAAACTTATTGTCCATAATTTCTTATCTGCTTTCTAATTAAAAAAGAATTTTTTACAGTACTCATAATAACCTTTGGGATAATTTTTAAAGGCAATCCTCTAGATTTGCCTTTTCTATTTATATATTGTATCTTGACTTCAGAATATGAAGCTTTTTTGGAAATACACTTTATAGTAAATTCAGAATTTAGCAAATGAGAATTAAAAATTGGCTCATCTATTATTTCTTTAATCAAATTTTTTTTATAAATTCTGAATCCTGCATCGGGATCTGAAGAGTTTATATTATAAAACATTTTGATATATTTTGAATACCATAATGTAAGCAATCTTCTGTATATCGGATCAGTACGATTTACCCTAACACCGAGAACAAAGTCACTATTAGGAATTTTTTCAATTAATTTATTTATGTCATCCCAATTGAATTTACCACCTAAGTCAGAAAAAAAAATAAACTCTGATCTTGCTGTATTTATTCCGGTTAATAAAGCTTTGGAATAACCTCTTCTTTTCTTTGATTGAGATAATGTAAAATTATAAATCTGTTCTAATTCTCTTAATTTTTCAGAAGTTCCATCAGAGCTTCCATCTTCAACAATAATTACATTTTTTATATTATTATTTGAATTTTTAATATTAAAAATTTCATTTAAATCTTTTTCAATAGACTCAATTTCATTGTAAGCATTTAAAACTAAATCTATAGTTGTGGTCATTTTATATTTCTGAGATATCTTTTTTTATAAAATGTGCGTAAAGATGAAAAACTGACATATGTAAATCTTCTATTGGTCCATAATAATTTTTTTCAGATGAGAAATGAATTGTATGTTTTGAAGCTTCTTTGGCTTTACCACCATCAAAACCTACCAAACTAAATGTTTCTACGTTTAATTTATTGCAATAATCAATCAATTCCAATATATTTCGACTATTTCCAGATGATGATATGCAGATTAAAATGTCATCATTGTTTGGTTTGTAATTTTTAATAATATTTACAAGAGCATTTTCATATCCATCATCATTTGATTGAGCGGTTAATAAAGAAACATTAGAACCAACATGTATTGTTGATAAAGTTTTACCCTCATTATTTAATTTTGCAAGGTCTGTAGCTACATGTGACGCCACAGAATAGCTCCCACCGTTTCCAGCTACAAAAATTCTTCCATCGTTATCAAATATTTTGTTAAGGCTATCAAAAAGTAAGTCTAAATTATCAAGTTCAGAAGAATCAAAAATTTTTAATAATAAATTTAGATAGTTTTCCATTCTCGTTCGTATCTTCATTTAATAAATTATAACCGAGTAGAATTCGTTTATGATTAAACAAGTTGTAATAATTGCTGGGGGGAAAGGAGAGCGTTTAAAAAAAACAATTGGTTCAACCCCAAAAGCATTAGCTCCAATTAATGGAAGAACAATATTGGATTATCAGTTAGATAATATCAGACAATATTCTTTTGAATCAATTCATTTTTGTTTAGGAGAAGGAAGTGAAGAGATTCTTGAGCATTTAAATACAAACTATGGTCATTTAAATTTTACTTACAGAACTGAAGAAGAACCCCTTGGAACATTTGGAGCTCTTAAGTTTTCAGAAGAGTATCTTAAAGAAGATTTCTTCGTTCTGCTTGGCGATGTAATTACTGATATAAATATTAATTTTTTCTATAAGAAGTTTAAAAAATACGATAGTGATATACATTTAATTTCAAGAAATACAGACCATCCAGATGATAGCGATATTCTTGTTGAATCTAACGAAATCAACCTGAAGAGATTAGACTCTTCTAAGAATTTAGAATTCCCTTACAGACCAGTTGGCAACACAGGCTTGTTTTTTTCAAAAAAGAGTATTATTGAAAATTCTGATTTGCGTAAAGGTGATTTTTTTAAAAACTTTTTAAGTAATGATAAATTCGAAACATTAAAAATTACTTCCTCTAAGTCTATTGCTTTTATCAAAGATTTTGGAACAAAAGAAAGATATTCTGCTGGGATAAAGCAATTAAAAAATATTGACAAAAAGAAAAAGATTATAGCTATCTTTGATAGAGATGGTACTGTTACAGAAAATTATGGTGATAATCTAGAATTTGAATTTAAATTTAAAAATGAATTTTTCGATTTAGCGTTATATTTACAAAGCAAAAACATACCCAAAATATTAGTTACAAATCAACCAGGCATAGCAAAAGGATTTTTTTCATTTGATGATTTAGAAAAATTTCATAATTTATTACAACATAAACTTATTAACAATGGGATAAAACCATTTGATGAAATTTATGTTTGCCCTCATCATCCAGAGAGCGGTCATGATGGGGAAGTTAAAAACCTAAAAAAAATTTGTGATTGTAGAAAGCCAGAAAATGGGTTGGTCGAGAAAGCAAAAAATGAGTTTTACTTAAATAATCATAATTTTATATTTATTGGAGATTCAAAAAATGATTATGAGCTATCCTTGAAATACAATTCAAGGTTTTATTTGGTTGAAAGTGAAATGACTGAAATCGATTTCTTTTCTAAAAGTAAGATTAAAATTTTTGAATCTTTAAAAAATATACAAGAACAAATAGATTTAGATTATTACTAATTTAAATCTTTAAAAAAGTGATCATAATATTTCGGCCCCAGGCTACTTATTTGATAATTGGTGCCAAGTTCATATGCATTTTTTTCGATGGATGCTCTTTTATTTGAATCTAAACTTGAAATCTTTTTTATTATTTTAATAAATTCTTCTTCGTTGTTGGAATTAAATAAAAACCCGTTACTACCATTTTCAATAATCTCTCCTGCGTTACTGTCATAGCTTGCTAAAACTAATTTTCTTCTTATTAAGCTTTCTAAAACAACTACGGGTAGACCTTCGGAATCACCATCCTTTGAAATTATTGATGGAATAACTATTAGGTCAGTATTTGATATTAAGTGATCTTTTTCATTTCCGCTAACATATCCAACAAAGCTTACATTATTTTCAGATATGCTTTTTAAATATTTAGCTTTTGGACCCTCGCCTGCAATAGTTAATGTAATATTTAAATCATCAATTTTATTAAATGCACGAATCAGTAACTCTACTCCTTTTTTTTCCACTAAGCGACCAATAAATAATATCTTAAAAGTTTCACTAATTCTATTTTTTTTCTTTGGGGTATAGTCTGGTATTGGCATAGGCAAAACCATATTCTTGTTTTCTATCCAATTATCTTCGGATACACAGCTTTTTAATTTTAAATTTGTAGCTATTGATACAGTTGAGTTTGCATGAGATCTCTTTACTATCTTGTTTATTAAAATTTTTCCAAAAATAGGGATTTTAGTTAAAACAACTACATCTTGTGAATGGGAAGTAAATCCGTAGGGAATTTTTAACAACATGCTAGCAAAATAAGCAATTATTGCTTGTGGAGTAAACCAATGTACATATATGTAGTCTGGCTTAAAGTTTTTACAAATTTTAACAGTATTAATTAATTGAAAAATTATCAAAAGTGGTAACTTACAAGTATTTAGGAAGTTTTTTTTAATTGATGGCAATATGCCAATTTCAGTAAGTGTTTGATATTTTTTGGGCCAAAAATAATTAAATGCAATCAACTCATAAGAGTCTGTTTCCTCTTTTTTAATATTTTGAGATATATTGGGACAAAGAATTTTGAAATATAAATCAGGATACTGTTTTTTCAATCCTTTAATTTGTGTTTTTACAAAGTCCGGAACATTGTGATTACTATTAAATGGAAATGTTGAGGTTAAAACAAGAATTTTTTTCATAACTGAAATAAGGTCACTATTTTATAAAGCTTAATCAAATTCATAATTAACTATCTTTCTTAAAACATTTTCACTTATACAAACACCATTTATAAAATTTCTTGCAAGTTTCAAATTATCAATATAAGGAATGATATTATTTTCATCTATTTCATTAGGTTCTATTGTTGTTCCTATAATTTGTTTCATATCATCTTCGATTAAATTTAATTTTTTTTCTGCAAAAGTTAAATTTCTTTTTCTCTTTTTTGGTACATTAATAAAAAGCACAGGTCTTTCAGTCAAGAAATAATATTCTAAAGCTATTCCTGAACAGTCAGTTATTAAAAATTTATAGTCTTGCAAATTTTTTAAATCAAGATTTAAGTCAATTTCACAGTTATCTAAAATAAAATTTTCATCATCAAAATCATCAATATTCATTGGATGTGGACGAAATACTGTATCAAGCTTATTAGAGTCAATACTCTTTATAATTTTTTGTATTGCTGATAAATTTTTTGATAAACCCTGATCTCCCCAGCTTGGAGCAATAAGCACTTTTTCTTTATAGTTTTTAAAACTATAAGCTGGCATATTATCAAAAAGCAAATAACCAAAATTTAAGATTTTTGTTCTCCCCCCTATTAGAAATTTTAATTGTTCACCTACAGTTTCAGATGGGCTAATAATATAGTCAAAGTTATAAAAAGAATTTTTAGAATACATTTCATTCGGGCTAACTAAGGAATGAAATAAGTATATATATTTCGGTCTTTTATTTTTTGGACTTATCTTTGATTTCGGAAAAGAAGAGCTATTTAATCCTGGTGTAGTTGTAAAAAAAAGATCGCACTCTAGATTTAATAATGATGAAATTAATTCTTTTGAGTGACTGAATACACTTAAAGTTATATTTTCATGATCAGGTAAATGAGATATACGTTCTAAGGAAATTATTCTTAATTTATTTTCTTTATATAGCCTTTCAACAAGTTTGTAAACAAATCTATAGTGGGAATCGTTTTCAATAAATATAGTTATGTGTTTATTTTTCATATAATCTTGTTTATAACTTTTAAATATATGATAATGCTTTATGGAAAAAATTGTCTACGTAGGAATGAGTGCAGATATAGTCCATCCAGGCCATATAAATATATTAAAAGAAGCAAGTAAATTAGGGAAAGTCATTGTTGGTTTATTAAATGACAATGCAATTTCGTCATATAAAAAAATACCATTTATGTCCTTTGAGCAAAGACGTGCAGTAATTGAGGGAATTAAGTATGTTTCAGAATCGGTTGAGCAAAAAACTCTTGACTACACCGATAATTTGAAACAAATCAAACCCCATTATGTAGTACATGGTGATGATTGGAAAAATGGTATTCAAAAACCAATAAGACAAAAAGTTTTAGATGTACTTGAGGAATGGAATGGAGAACTTATTGAAATTCCGTATACAGAAGGAATATCATCAACAAGTATTAAAAAAAATATTAAAGAAAATATTACCACAGAGCAAAGAAGAGGAATGTTGCTTAGGCTTCTAAAATCTAAAAATACTCTTAGGTTTTTAGATATACACAATGCTCTTTCTGGAATTGTCATAGAAAATGCATTTTTTGAAGAAGGAGGTAAAACATTAGAATTTGATGGAATGTGGGGAAGTAGCTTAACTGATTCAACTGCAAAAGGAAAACCTGATATTGAAGCTGTTGATACTACATCAAGGTTGATAACTTTGAATGAAATTCTTGAAGTAACCACAAAACCAATAATCTATGATGGTGATACAGGTGGTAAACCGGAACACCTTGTTTTTACAGTAAAAAATTTAGAAAGAATTGGTGTATCAGCAATAGTCATTGAAGACAAAAAAGGTCTGAAAAAAAATTCATTATTTGGCAATGATGTTTTTCAAGAACAAGAAGACATAGAAGTTTTTAGTAAAAAAATTTCACATGCTGTAAGTGCAAAAAAAACTGAGGAGTTTTTTGTAATCTCCAGAATAGAAAGTCTGATACTTGATAAAGGAATTGACGATGCCTTAATTAGAGCAGAGTCATATCTGAAAGCAGGATCAGATGGCATACTAATTCATTCAAAATCAAAATCTGAAGAAGAAATTTTTAAATTTATAGAAAAGTACAAAACTGCAAGTAACAAGCCACTAATAGTTGTTCCTACAACATACAACCATATCCCTTTTGATGAATTTGAAAGTATAGGAGTTAATATTGTGATTTATGCAAATCATTTATTAAGAAGTTCATATCCAGCGATGACAGAAACTGCAAATAAAATTTTGAAGCATGGACGCACTAGTGAATTCGAGAATGAGTTAATGACTATAAAAGATATTATTAATTTTATAGACTAATGATTAGAGCCAGCCACTTTATCAAAAATCTTATTGATAATGAGTTCGAAAGTTTTTATGGCGTTCCAGATTCTTTATTATCTAGCTTTAGTAAGTCTCTTTATTTTGATTACAACGACGTAGACAATTTTATAACCGCTAACGAAGGCAGTGCATTATCTATGGCTATGGGGTATAACCTATCAACTAAAAAAGCAGCAGTTGTTTATATGCAAAATTCTGGATTAGGGAATATCGTAAATCCTTACAGCTCATTATTGAATGAAAATATTTACAATATACCTTTTTTACTAATTGTTGGTTGGAGAGGAGAGCCTGGGATAGCAGACGAGCCTCAGCATCTTTTTCAAGGGGAAAAAACATTAGAACAATTAGAACTCTTAAATATTAAATACTCAATCTTAGACTCAAATACAGATATAGATAAGGTTATTGAATTAGCTAGGAAAGAAAATTTGCATAATAAGCCGTATTCATTTGTAGTAAAAAAAGATTTCTTTCAAATAGATGAAAGAGTATTTCCTGAGAGAAAAACAACTACAAGCAGAAAAGAGGCATTAAAAAAAATAGTTAGCTTAATAAAAAAAGATTCAGTACTAATTAGCACAACAGGAAAGCTTTCTAGGGAACTCTACGAATATAGGTTTAATGAAAATGAAAGAAATGACGATCTTTACTTAGTTGGTGGAATGGGGCACACCTTTTCGGTTGCTTTTTCGGTTGCTTATCAATTACCTAATAAAGATATTTACTGTCTTGATGGTGATGGCTCGATAATTATGCATATGGGTTCAAT
>TARA_B100001113_G_scaffold352435_1_pt1 | contig 43630 bp, 29 predicted proteins | sample TARA_B100001113 | Tara Oceans TARA_B100001113 (sample SAMEA2622402) | marine metagenome | biome: marine biome (ENVO:00000447); feature: deep chlorophyll maximum layer (ENVO:xxxxxxxx); material: "saline water (ENVO:00002010), including plankton (ENVO:xxxxxxxx)" | depth 50 m | reverse complement strand
TTACTCGATGGCGACGTTGATGGGCTTCGTATCAATGGAGGCGGAGAACTCGTCCGCTGGTGGACCAATCTGGAAGAGTATCGCTACGTAGCAAGAACTGAGGAGGGATACAACTCAACCCTCCCCAACCAAAGCGATTCAGATATGGATGGATTGATGGATGGTTCCGAATACTTTGGTTACTTCTTGAGTGAGACGAATTTCGATTGTTATTATGATTCTCAACTCGTCTACATCTGTGACGAATCGCTCGGTGAACAAGCACGCACAACCTATCAGAATTCTAACTCTGTTGATGTTGGAACGGATCCAACTGTGATGGATACCGATGGCGATGGAATGCCTGATGGATGGGAAATACAACATCGTCGTTGGGTTGGAAATTCGTTCAATGGCGGAAACAACTGGTCACTGGACCCAACCCGGGCTGAAGATGCTGCATGGGATGCTGATCGAGATGGTCTTGCAAACCTCTGTGAATACCAATGGTCACTCGTTCGGGAAGCTGGGCTCAATGGTGATCTGTTCGAAGAGTTTGGTGAAACCGCAGAATCGGTAGCAACATGGTCAATACCCGATCCCAATCTTGTGGATTCGGATGGTGATTCCTTACCGGATGGATGGGAGGCTGATGGCCAGTGCACATGGTCTCCTTTCCGAATTGGTGTCAATCCTCTAAACGGCTCAGACATGTTTGAGAATCCTGACGGGGATGGTTATGACGTCAACAAAGACGGTATTCTTACTCCAAATGAGATGTTTGTCAATTATCTTGAGTATCATCTCCGATTTGGTTTGATCACATACAATCAGTCCTCTGACGGAACTGAATTACCAAATGGATTTGTTACGGATTTATTCAACAACATCTTAGACTTTGGAACCCCCGAAGCAGACTTTGCTTCCAGAGCAAGTGGCGCTATACTGGCAAGCCAAATCTCAATTGAGAAAGGTTCAACCGACCCATTCAGTGCTGATTCCGATGATGATGGTATGCCAGATGGCTGGGAAATTTGGTTCGCTCGATGGAATGTAATCGATGACGAATGGACGCTTAATCCACTACAACCAAGTGACCGATGGCTCGATGCTGACGATGACGGAATGACCAATTGGGAAGAATACAATCTCATTGACTCCGACCTTTCAGAAACCAACACGAATCGTTCCTCACCTCAATGGTTTGTTACAACTCTCGGTTCAGCATATGCCTTCCAACAGTGGCCTTCTGCCTCGACAACCTTCTCCTTTGGAACGTACATGACAAGCGAGCAATACAATTTGACCGGTCCAACAGGTGACCCGAACAACGTCGACACCGATGGCGACGGAATCATTGATGGACTTGAACTGCTCTTCACGGCATGGAATCTCTCAGCACAGACATGGACTCTCAATCCAGTTGTTGCTGGCGATGGAACGTTTGACAGTGATAATGACGGATTGGTCGACCTCCAAGAATTCGCTTTGGCTACATCGAACCCGGAAAATGGAATCGATGCGCCTGCAGATGCACCATTGTTGCACGAAGATGGCGATGTCCAACAACCAACAAAGAAGGCGCAACGTGTGTTCCAAATCCTCATCTCAAAAGATTCTCGTGGAAAGCGTCTTCTCGACGATTTCAACGCCTGGCAATCAGGAGAACCTCCGAATGTGTTCATCTCATTGTTGCTCGGAATGACCGATCCAACCAATCCCGATACCGATGATGACGGAATGTACGACGGTTTTGAGTACTGGTTTACTTCGTGGGACTTAAACGAAAATCGGTGGGGTCTAAACCCGTTGATTGAAACAGATGTCAATCTTGATTCTGATGGAGACAGTTACGATTGCAATCGTGACGGTACCATAGATTTGGATGAACGATACTCCAACCTTCGTGAATGGGAAGCTCGAACATGGGGTAAGTATCTCAATCGAAGTTCTGTTCCTGCATCAGTTGGAATCGTTGATTTCGGAGAAGATGCAATGAATGCTTACATGGAAGAAACAGGATTAAGCGTACTGCAAGCACGTCAAGCCTTAATTGACGACTTCAAAGCAAAAGGACCTGATTCTGTCAGTCGTATGGAGACGATTAATTCGTTCAACGAGAACAATTTCAACAGAACTCTCGTGGGGGTATCCGACCCAACACATCCTGACTCCGATTCCGATGGTATTCCTGATGGCTGGGAGTATTGTTACGCATTGTACGGAATGGACAATCCCTCAACAGTCGATCATTGGGCTGCAAATCCACTCAACCCATTCGACGTGAATTATGACGGTGATTCCGATGGTTGGTACGATCGAAATCAACTTGGGTTTGACTTACCAGCTCCACAGGGAGAATGGAGTGATCGGGTGTTTACACCATCAGGCCAGGTAATTCAACCAGGAATCGGAGACTTACCGTTCACCAACTGGATGGAATACGACAACGATACTCGCCCTGATTTGAACGATAGCGATGGAGATTCCGAATCGTACATTACAGAAACCTTGAACGGATTGGTAACTGCACACTACCAGGATTTCAATCTCACTGATGGGCGTGAGGTCTTCAAGTACGGAACAAACCCGATGGATAATGATACGGATGGTGACATGATTCCCGATTGGTATGAATATGCAAAAGCATGGAACGAATCAAACGATAACTATTCCTCTTTCTTGGAAATTCGAGTCAATTGGATTGATCCTGCAACAGGGGGTCCATGCGATACGTCCACAAATTCATGCTTACCTCTTTCGCTGAACGCAGGTACTCTTGAGCGACCTGACCTTTCTTTAACATGGTTCACAATGGATCCACGTAATGCAGTCGATGCCAATGATGATGCCGATCAAGACGGCAATTGGGATTGTTCAGGTGTTGGATGTTCCTATGAACCATACACCAATTTTCAAGAATATTTTGCCATCACTGCAGAGGGGCTTACAAGCCCGAATGCAGTTCGACTTTCTGGATTGACGTATGAGGGCGAAGTTATCCAAGAAGGTTGGCAACTACGTGCTCTTCTGCTTGGAATTGGGCAATGGGATGAAGGGGTTCGGAATTATCTCAAAATGGATCAATCTCAGAACTCCGATTTCCGATACGCGTACATTGTCGATGACAATGACAATAACTTCTTGGTTCAAGATGAGTCAAACCATGTCGTATTATGTGGCGGTAACCTCACTGACGCTTGGGACATCTATTACACAGGGGCGCCAAATACAGCCCCTGTTCGGGCCGTAGGAGAACATGAATTGGGTTGGTATCTTTTGGATTTCAATAACGATCACGTTGCTGAGGGTACTGACCCAACCAACTGGGATACTGATGGCGATTGGATGGTTGATTGGTTCGAAGTAAACGATGATGAACAGGACGGAAGCAGGGGCGAAACCTCCCCAATCCGGTATGATTCGCGTGAAACGACCTAGTGACGGCTAAACAAACGGTTGATAATCCCTCCTGCACTGCATAGGTAATATGAGTGTAAACGCTGTATCCCAACGTTCCATTGCGGTGGTGCTTCTTGCACTGTTTTTGGGAATGAGTTTTTCTCCACTTAGTGAGTTGTGGATTGAAGAAGCAGAGGCTGCAGAGGTTGCACGACACACCTACGAATTCAGCGATGGTACAACTGAATATATCGCCCTATATCAGGGCGGGAACGCTGATTCTGGCGCCAAGATTGCCCTGCCTAAAGGCGCACAAGTTACGGATGTTCAAATGACACTTTCAGGAGCATCTGCAACCGGTTGGTCTTCAATTCCAACGGACACTCGAGATCATTGGGTCGCTGGAGAAGCGACGAATACTGATAACCAAAGTGCAGACTTGACCCTCGCCATGGCCAATTCTAGCCATGAATTCAATGCACACGGTTTGGATGAGGATGTCAACCCATCTAGTACTGCATGGCTGGATAATGGGACCTATGCAGTTCGACAACCTCACACTTCAAATTCAACGGATGCATTATTCTCACAGCAACTAAAACTCAGTCCAAATTCCCTCAATGCTCAAGGACAAGGAGCAATCCTCCGCCACCATGATTGGTTGTATCTCTCCACATGGTCTTCCACTACCTTCCACAATATTGTACACCGACTTCACCCGAACAACGGTACTCGTGAGAGTGTGATTACCCTCGATCAGAACGGTTGTACTCTTCCCACAAAGCATTCCTCCACTTATTACGGACAGTGGGGTTTCAGAGATTGGGTAGTGACCGATGACGAGCGATTGTTTGCCATTCTATCTGGCTACAAGTACTTCTACACTTCAACAGCTAACACGATGTACCACCGAATCATAGAATTCGATATTTCGAACGAAAAAGAATGGGTATGTCTCAATTCATATCAACCCCAAGGGAATGGGGATTATACAGGAATAACCTACGACCCAATCGATGATAAAATCTGGGTATTGCATAATCAAAATCGTAGGATTCAATCGTATACGATAAGTTCAACCGGGGATATGGAACGAGGTGGGGATTACTTCACTTTCCAAACTTCCACTTCCTCCATTTGGCAGTGTGGAGTGAGCAATCAACAAGCGCGTGGTTTGGAAATGAATCAAACCCACTTTTTCATGCGATGTCAAGATGGAAACTATTACAACGATCGAGACCAACTCGAATCCTGGGGTCGTTCAGGTAGCGCTACTGCCTTGATTCCAGAGAATACAGTACGAAGCATTTCTTCACTGGGTTACGGACTTTTCTATGACGGGCAACGCTTCATTACAGTCGATTCAGGATACTCAACTTGGTCAAGTTCTCCCTCATACCACGAGTTTGGAACCAGTTGGCAGTACAAGACCACGCCTGCCCCGGGAACCACAACATGGTTAGGTCCAGTCATCGAAACAGCGGACGATGTTCTCTCAGTCAATATGGAAACGCTTTGGTCAGCAGCATCCATTGGGGATCGTGTTGATTATTGGGTTTCAGCTGACAACGGAACGCATTGGGTTTCTGTTGAATCGAATACCACAGTTCATTTCCAACATCCAGGTAAAGAACTGGTATGGAAGGCCACATTGATTGGTTCTACAGCTGTTTCGTGGTGGGTTGACATCGAATATGCCACTGAGTATGAATCGAGTGGTACATGGATTTCTCCTGCTAAGCCAACTGGTACAAAGGTAGGCAAAGTTCGGCCAGTTTGGTCGGCAACAACGCATCCAGCCACTTCGATTTCCGTCCAAGTCTCAAACGATGATGGTTCAACATGGCAACCTGCAGAAAACCTCTTGGAAACCAGTTTCTCAACAGACGGCGCAGGGAACGTTCTTCGGTATGCAGTCACCATGACCTCAAACGATCCATTCAAAACGCCAATACTCGACAGTCTGGAGTTGTTTTACGAGGAAGGATATCCAGATCGTCCACGAATCGACGTGGGAGGTGACGGAAACTTTGATTGGGAAAGCATACTCTTCTTGAATGAATCATCAATTGATGTCAGTGATGATTCGATTGTCGGCGTTGAGGTCGACTATCAACCAACGTTGGTTGATGCATTCAATGATTTCATACCAGACAACGGAGAAGGAATCGTTGAGGTTCCACTTGCGATTAAGGCACAAACCTCTGGACGTGTCAAGATTACAAATATCGATATCGCTTACAAGATGAACACGCATGCAATCAGCGCAGCATTCGAAGGTGGAATGGCTGCGCCAGACGGCATTGCTCGAAATCTCATCCTTAAGGTGGCCCATGGGGATGAAGTTAACTTCGTCACCGAAGTGACCGCTTCCATCAACAATTCCCGTGGAGACAATCCTACTTTCAAGTGGCAACAAGGGGATTCATGCAGCACGCTCAATGATGCAGGAGGAATCGTATCCTTCGATACGGCAAATTGTTCATCGTCATTGGATCAGAATGATGTTCGAACAATTCGTATTCCTGTCACTGTCGATTGGAGTTGGGATGACGAAGTAGCTACTGAGGCACTTCTTACGGTCAAGGATTCACTGGGGACAGCTGTAAGTAACTGGCAAACTGAAGATATGAAACTCCGTGTTGAAAACGATATCCAACTCGATGGCCTGCAGGTCTTTGACGAGGATGGTCGGCAACTTTTCGTACAGGATTGGGTTCGTGGAGGCCAGAATCTTTCGTTCCTTGGAAAAATACACTTCCAATCCTCACAACTCTCTCCACTTGCTGGTGAGTTCGATTTGCGTGTAATTGGGCAAAACGTCACTTACGATGGAGATCCAATCGGACAACCGGTGGTGTTGGCTGAAGAATCAAATCCAAATTTTGGAGCCTATAATCTCACGTTCACCTCCCCGATAGAATCCTCTCCGGGGGGCATGGTCTTCTCAGTTGAAGCAATCAATTTGCCGAATGGTTCTACCTTTACCAACCCCGGTTACAATACAATTCGACTTGTTCTCGATGGAAACTCTCCACTTGTTCTAAGTGTGACACCTTCTGATCGCCAAGAGCGGCATGTTGGCCCTCCTGCACCAGGTGGCCAATCCATCAATGTGAACATTCAGGACAGTGTTGACCCTCCTACACAAATCAGCCTTCACTATTGGGTAGGGTGTAAATCAACAGTCGCTATTGGATGTCACGATTTTAACTTCGATGGCCTGCCACAAGAAGATGAATACGCTGAGAAGATTTTGTCTTCCCCTGATACCATTACGGGCGGATTGAATATCTTCAGCGGACTGATTGACGATTCAATGCTCGTTCATGGGCAGGTAGTTTCGATGTACATCAGTGGAAAAGATGGACAACAAAATCAAGTTGCTATGGGAGGCGGTCCGGTCTGTCCTCCAACTCCACAAGTTTGTGGATATGCTCCTGGACAAGTTATGCCCAATTGGGATGCAGACGTATCGACCTATCAAATACGCCAAGAGTTTGAGCCCGTCGTCGATCTCACCAACTCAAGCATCGTTGGTCATGAGGATGAACAACCGCTTCACCCAGGTGTGATGTACACTGCTCAAGTTGTCCTTTCTGACCGAAACGGTTGGGATGATATCCAATTTGTTCAGTTCGCACTTGGAGAGGATGTCAATGACGAGGAAACTTCAATTTTCATTCAACTTGAAGAGGACGAGAATGGTATGCCAAAGGCAAGACTTGAGTCTGGTGGTGAATACATCGCCGTTTCAAATCTCTATTCACAAGTCTCGACCTTTGGTGATGATGAGAATCAACTCCTTATCCGAGCACGATTCCAACTGACATGGTCTTTCCCAGAATCATACGACACGAACGGTGATGAACACTTTATTCCAATTCTAAAGGTTACAGATAAACCCTGCAATGAAGGAGAAACTACTCCCTGTTATTCGAAGATAAGTGGTCTTGGGTCAAACGCATGGAGTCTTGACAACGACTTCCGCTTCTACACCGAACCTGGTCACATTAAGGCTGTTGAACTTAGGGATGGAACGAACCATTACAACGATGAATCAGAAGAGACCTTGATTGGTAGTGGGCAAGCATTGCGTGTTACTGGCCGTGTTCTGTTTAGTGAAGATGAAACTCCTGCACCACCTGGTTCATTCGATGTTGTCTTTGGTGACTTTGATCACGTTTGGAAAACCTCCCCCCGAGAGAACGGTGAGTTCAGTCTCGACTTATTGGTTCCATCCGTTAACTCTGGTCACCTTGACTTGAGATTGCGACTTGATGATTTACCAGGTTTGGCACAAGATGAAACAGACCCTCTGCCTCGCGTCCGATTTGCAGTCGACAATTCCAACCCAACCATTGAGACGGTTATGTTGAACGAGGTGCCAGCAGGTTCTCCTCTCTCCATTGGAGAAGCGAATTCACTCCAAGTTATGCTCGAGACCGTTGACGACAACGGTTTCGATTTAGATAACCCGGCTGTTTTGCATTACAGAATCCGAGCAGGAGAGGCTGAAATATCTCGTGGAGCAACCGCTTTACCTGAAACTCTACCATTCGGAGATCAGTTCTTCTGGACAGGTGAAATTGACCTGACCGATATGGGTGCTACCACATTACTACCATCCTACGTTGTCGACATATGGGTTTCCGGTTCCGATGCAACTGGTAATCCGTTTGAGACCCAGAACAACAACATCGACGAACCGTTTGCAACTTGGCCGCTTTCGTTGCTCGGTCCAAGTATTTCCTTCGACCATCCTGACACCGATATCGGATGGAGTAACCCAAGTCCAACCCAAGGAGAATCTTCCGAACTTGAAATTAGTGTTCTTAACGAAGGCGGGAGAGGGGATGTCGCCTTCATGCTCCAACGGTTGGTCAATGATGGAAATTGGAACGAGGAAGCCAACACGTCACTCCCTGTCTCTGCAGGAATAACAGCAGTAGCTACAATTCCTGTTGTTGCAGAAGTTGAACCAGGCGAATCTCAGGCCTACAGGCTCCTTGTTCTTGTGGATGGTGTTGAAATGGATCGTTACAATGTCGATCCGCTCATCGTCAAGAAAGACACTGCTCGAGATGGAAGCGCGCTTGCACAACAAGCAAGCGATGACCAATTTGCGATATTCATGTACATTGTGGCCGTTGTATCACTGTCAGCCTTCCTATGGATGCTTGTCATGTACAGGAAGATGAAGTACGGTGAGGATGATGAATTTGAAGCCGATCAGACCGATGTGGTTGCAGAGGAAATGGAAGTCAAGACTGTTCCAGAACTCAAACTTGATCCAATTCCTGCGCCCATGGCAGTTCCTGCTCCTGTTGTCGCTCCTACGCCCAAGCCAGCCGCGCCTGCTGCTCAATTAGATCCTCGCGGTATAGCACCTCTCCCACCAACTGGTCTTCCAGAAGGTTGGACTCAGGAGCAATGGAACCATTTTGGTTGGCAGTACATTGATGGATTCTCAGCAAAGAAGTAGGGGTAGTCGAATGTCGGCCACCGATTCCATGGTAACGCTTCAAGAGCGTATGGTTAACCTGATTGGTCAATTGACAATGCCTGTCGCAGAAGTTGCCCTCGTTCTTCAACATCACATACAAGGTCTGGTAAAATCATTATCCGAGTATGCTTCAAAAACTGGAGCTTCGATTAATGAGCGAGTTGCCCATCCGTGGCCAATTGACACATCAGATGGAGAGTCATCAACTTCACTGACATTTGATGTTGACAAAGTTCTCAAGATTGTTGATCAAGATCGAATGGACATCCTTTCTACGTTAATTCGCGTCACTCTGGTTGAGACAGAAATGGACCTCGTTGAGGGGATTCTAGCACTCCGGTCTTGGGAACAACTTGTCCGTCAACAACTTGCTGATGCAACAGGGCCTGGCCAGTTGTTCTCTCCACTTGAACTGCCAGAGGAATGGTAAATTCGTGATATTTTTGAACAACTGGGTCGTGGGACGAGCATGAAGAGCAAGAAGCTACTGGGTATGTTTCTCTCTTGTTTGATGATTTCCATTCCTATGTCCGGATGTACCTCGGAATTGGAAGAAATCCTCGGTGAATCGTGGGGAGTTCCCGGAGGACTTGCCCTCGCTTGCTTGCGCGATGATGCCTACAGGGAACTTGTCATTGAAATCGACCATGCTCCGGGCTACAATCCGGAATCATCGACGGTTAGCCTGCTGAAAGAACGCCTTGGGCAAGTATGTGACAAGCCAAATGGAATCCGAATTGAATTGAATGAAGTGAATTTTGCTGAGACCTCATCATGGACTGCGACAAAGGTTCGAGAGATTGGCCACGATACCATGGATGCACCTCCACAAACATCGGAACTTCGTTGGCATGTGATCATGCCTCAAGGCAAGTACTCAGACGACAGTGTTCTTGGCGTTGCAGTCGATGCCTCCACAATCGCATTGTTCTCAGATTCCATCGATGATGCAACCTCAATCTTCAATCCAAGGATTTCAGCAGAGGATATTGAGAACAGTGTCATGGTTCACGAGTTTGGTCATCTCTTGGGATTGGTCAACCTCGTTTACACGTCACCTGCAGACCATGAAGATTCGGAGCACCCTGGACATTCAAACAACGAAGATTCTGTGATGTACTGGGCAGTGGAAACCGTTTCCATTAGCGCATGGTTTGCAGGCGATTTGCCCACGGCCTTTGATCAAGATGACCTTGATGATATGGAAGGGATGAAGACTGGAGAACTTGCGACTAAGGATCAACTGTGGCGTCCTTAAGCAGACCGTGCAGACGATACAATGACTGTCGCATCTCGCCAAGCATCGTAGATAGACCATAGCCACAACGGAATGTACAAGACGATTGTCAATGCCAATGGAATCTGCAATAATGTCCAATCGAATGCTCGTTGGTGCTTTCGATTGAAATGTTGGCCTAGGAAGAGTCCAGGAATTGCTGCGAGGAGTGCAGCAAGTACTGGGCGAAAAGCCCCCCACATGCCAACGCCGAGGAAGATTTCTCTCCAAATTTCAGTAATGAGACGCCACGGTTTCATCTTGGATTGACCTGTTGCCCCCATACGCCTCACCGATAGGTTAGTGCTCGGGTTTGTCAATCTGTTGCCAATTTGTCAGCATAATCAAGAACATTGAACCACAGCATTACCCATGCCAAGAGTTCTTCTCACTGGATTTATGCCATTTGGAAACCATGAGGTCAATCCTACTGAAGCGATAGTCCAGTCATTTCCATCCCTAATTCCGATCAAGAATCCATTTGGAAAAGGTTCGAGTGAAGTCTCCGTCGAAAAGCGAATACTGACTGTCGATGAAATTGGTTCTCAATGGGCTGCGAATGAATTGGAATCTCGTGAATGGGATGCTATTCTTCATCTCGGGCTATGTGGGGAGTGCACACGCCCCCGTATCGAGGTTCGAGCACAAGACAATCTTGAGATGCGTATTCCAGATAATTCAGGCCGTCAAATCCACGAAGGACGGTTAAGTGGTTCTGGAGACATACCGACACCTGTTCCGGTCAAAAAGTGGGGTGTTGAAGATTGGGAAATTGAAGTCGAGATATCGAATGATGCTGGACTGTTTATCTGTAACGAGACATATTTTCGCACTCTTGAAGCCCTCAATTCACACCAGTTCGCAATTCCTTGCCTTTTCCTTCACCTTCCATCATCGGACCATTTATCCAAACAAGATGCATCAAAACTTGTGCGCCAAATGCTTGCTCATATGCTGTATAAACCATCTATTCAGGTGGCAGCTGGCATGTTTACTTCAGAACATGGTTTCTTGGCCATGAAACGTGGAAAAGACGAGCCTAAGGCAGGAAAATGGGAATTTCCAGGTGGCACCGTTGAATCGCATGAAACCCCAGAATTTGCTCTTTTGAGAGAACTGCAGGAAGAGTTGGGTCTTGACGCAACGATTGTCAAAAAGGCAGGTGTTTGGAGTCATAATTATCCCTTCATCCATGTTCAAATTCATGGATACATCGTGGAGTCACCAGATCTTGATGATCTCCAACTTAGAGTTCACAGTGAAATGAAGTGGATCTCAAGTCAAGATGATTTGAATTTGGACTGGTTGGAAGCTGATATCCCTATTGTGAAAGATCTTCTCAAAGAAATTCACTGATGCCAGGTTGAAACATCACCACTGGGCTCCATTGATGACTCATCATGAAGTTGTCGTGGCACACTTTGCCGTCCTGAATGCCATGTACATGCCTCAATCCAATCTCCGAGACCCATTCCATTCAGCTCAATATCAAAACATCCCCCAAGAGGTGTATCCTCGTGCGAGAATGAGACTTTTCCGGCAAAGGCAGCGAGGCGAGAAATCCGAAATGTGGTTGTTCGTCCATCGAGTCGAGTTCCCATTGCATCCATAGCAGTATCAAGAATGGCTTGTTTACGAATCTGTTCAAGAAACACCTCAAAAGAGAGGTGCTTACACTCAATGTTCCGATATTTAGTGGTGGGAAACGTTTCTGTTTCAAATTCGCCAATCTTGGCTTCAGGAAACAGTGCATGTATGGCAGATTTGATGTTGTTAACATCATCTCCCGGCCTTAGTTCTGTTCGCAATGTAATCTCGATACCTTCATCTCTTCCGTTATAGGTCAACGGCTTCAGGTCCATACAACTAGGAGGGAGAAACCGCTTTTCAACCTGCTTGTTGATGTGAAGTATCAAAACAGATTTGCAACAGAGCCAAACAATGCGAACCTCAAAGCCATGGTTGGCAACAATACTCCCTGTGTTGAATGAGGAGGGGCACATTGAGGCATGTTTGCAATCACTTCTCCGCCAGTCGATTCCTTCGAATGAGCATATGATTGTAGTCCTTGATGGAGGTTCAACAGATCGAACAAAGGATTTGGTTCAGAGTATCCAAGATGGGGTTAAACTCGATGAGCAACCACTGATTCAATTGATTGACAATCCGAATCGTTTCGTTCCGCATGCACGAAATTTGGCTCTGCAAAACCTTCCTGATTCTGTAACGCACTTATTGGAATTCAATGGCCACATGGAAGTCGAACCTGATCATCTTTCAAAAATGAAAGCCATTTGGCTTCGACTTGAAGAACAGCATCCCTCGATTGCTGGACTTGGATGCAGGGTAGTTGGTTCACAAGGCGAACAAAGCGTTGTGGAATCGATCATCGATTCGACACTCAGAAGTCCGTTTGGAGGTAGCACCGGACAATTTGCAATATTTGAAACCGAAGGCCCAACAAACGTTCCTGCATTTGCTCTCCATCGACGTTCGGCTCTGGAAGCTATCGGAGGTTGGGATGAATCCTTCTTAACCAGTCAGGACAGTGATTTGAGCATGCGACTGAAGAAAGCAGGATACTCTTTGTTTCGAACACCGGATGTCGTAGTCAAGATGAGGCGAAGAACATCGTACAAATCATGGCTATTGATGAGCCATCGGTACGGATTTTGGAGAACAAAAGTGTTGTTGAAACACCCGAAACGGATTGTACTGCGTGAGTTGATGCCGTTGTTTGGCCTTATACTGACATCCATACTTCTTGCAATCAATCCCATCTTTGCTGCTATACCAATAGGCGCCTACGCATGTGTCCTCTTTGGGTCGGGTTTTCTCAACATTCGTAAGGGAATCTCTCATGTGATCGGCGTACCTTTTGCGCTTCTAATTCTCCATGTTGGATTTACATTTGGTCTAGTTGATGGTTTAGTGAGAAAAGGTCGTGCATCTCATGATCGTTGATGAATCAATCAAGGCGAATGCATAAGAAGAGCACGTCAGAGTGGAAGGTATGGCAACTCGACAGTCCACCTCATTCGGACTATTCGCAATGCCGATTCTTGTCTTTGGGTGTCTACAGATTATTGTCACACCTCTTGGCGATATTATAGCTCTCTCATGGATGTACGTAGTTGTCTGGTATGGTCTCAGCGTTCTGATTGGATATTTGTTGCTTCGAAGAACCCGTGTAACAAAGGATCATGAGTATCGTCGCTCTGAAATCATGAAAAAGATGAAGCACGTTTACGATGCAGAAGCAAAAGGTGTCTGGGAACGAGAAACTACATTGCAAACTGATGTTAAACTTAACACCACGAATCTCAATGCGAAGATTGGTTCATTCGGCCGGGAAGCACCTGAACTCGAACTCGATCAAGATGTGAAGTCTGATGTACAAATGCTGACAGAACAAGGATTTGTTCAGAAAGCTACACGTCGAATGAACGGTGATAGTGCAGAGGATGTTGATTCCGTAGATTCCACTGTTGGCTCAGTTCGAAAGAAAAGTTGGATGGATGGAATCATTGACAGCATTTTCAATCTCTTTGGTCGAGACAAAGAGGCTGAGCGTGAGCAACAGCATCTGCGTCGACTCCGCGCCAATGCCGATCAAACACCGGTAATTGCTCAACGCCCAATTGCACCAATTAAAGAATCTATAACCCCTGAAGGGAGCACGAATGATGCCTTAACGATGACATCAATGAGCGATGATGGGGGGATAATTTCATCAACACTACAACAACCTAAACCTGTACCAGTTCCACGAAAAGAATCCATTGAAGATCTTGCAATGTTAGGGGGTAGTCGTCCAACACAGTCCTTCACTCCAACCTCGGGAGGATGTCCTTCATGCGGTTCATCGAATCCTCCCTCCGAACGATATTGTCAATCGTGTGGCATGTCTCTCTCTGCATAATTGCAACGTGAGGTTTTAGTGGAGCGCCTGTTGGCGTGGGATAGGTGGAACGTTGGCAGACAAACGAGACTACTACGAAGTTCTCGGCGTTGAACGTTCTGCAACAGAAAAAGACCTGAAAAATGCATTCAGACGACTGGCCCGCAGATATCATCCTGACCGAAGCGAAGAGGCTGATGCAGAAGAGAAATTCAAAGAGATTCAAGAGGCATACGCTGTCCTCTCCGACGCTGATAAACGGGCACATTACGATCGTTTTGGTCACGATGGACCTGCTGGAAATCCATTTGGTGGCTTTTCTGGAGGTGGATTCAACATCAACCTCGAGGATTTACTAGGTGGCGATTTCTTTTCTGGATTTTTTGGAGGTGGCCGTGGACGATCAAGAGATCGACGAGGTTCAGATATCCTCGTACGTCACAGCATTGATATGGCAACAGTCATCACTGGTAGCGAAGAATCAATCGAACTCGATCTTCCGTCAGAGTGTACAACCTGCAACGGCACTGGAGCGAAAGATGGTAAGACAACGACATGCACAAATTGTCAGGGACAAGGACGCGTTCGCGTTCGCCAACAAATTGGCCCATTCGTAAATGAGGTCATACAGGATTGCCGAGAGTGCGGTGGTAGTGGTTCAATGATCGATTCGCCATGTGGAGATTGTTCGGGTCGTGGCCACCGTGTTGAAACAAAAACAATCCGATTTAACGTCCCACCAGGGGCAGAACACGGAACACGCCTTCGACTACGGGGCCAAGGTCAACCAGCAGAACGTAGCCAAGGGTCTCAAGGAGATCTTCTTGTAGAAATCGAGGTATTGACTCACCCATGGTTTGAGCGGAACGGTTCCGACTTGATCATGTCCCTTCCTCTTGGCTACCCTGATTTGGTTCTTGGAACAAAGGTAACCATCGACCATATCGATGGTAAGAAATTGGATATTGTTGTCCCAGCACGTTCTTCTGCAGGTCACACACTCGAAATCAAGAAACGAGGCCTCCCTCATATGAGGCGTAGTGGACGAGGAGATGTGGTTGTCTTGCTCAAACTCCATGTTCCTGAGAAGGTGTCAAAGGCAGATAAAAAGCAACTTGATTCGATGAAGAGTAGCCTTAATCCGACGGATCAATTGCAACGAATATTGGATGATGCAGCAGAACGTAGAGCTAACGAATAATCACTCTTCTTCATCAAAACGAGTCAACGTGCTAGGGATTCTCATTGCCCTAGGGATGCCATCGACTTGACCATTGAGTTCGATATCCACTTGAGTTGCTTCTCCTTCCAAATCTATGGTTAGGAAGATTGTTGTTCCCTTCGTTATGGTATCGATGAACACCTCCTCGCCTTGATGCAATAATCGAGGTTCTACGTGATCCACGTTTAATGCCTGACCGTATGGAGCATCGAATCGAAATGCTGCTATTTCCCAGGTTTCGAGTTCTGTATTCAAACCCACGAGCACTGGCCAATTGCCAAGTGATTTTGCTAATCGAGCGTCGAGATTCCAAACTGCAATTGACGTCCCATCAGTTGTGTATATTTGTCGTGGCTCTCCCCAAGAAGAGATTGCAGAATCCCATGGCAAGGTTGCGACAGCCTCGAGTGAACGAACCAAGGATTTCCGACTCTGCTGAGGCGTTTCTTTACCTTCATCGAGGAGTTTTGTGAGGTGATCAAGTCGTTCTCTTAACGCTCCTACTTGTTCAGCAATCCGTTTTGTCCTCCTCATTGAGTAAAACAAGTAAACAGCAGGAAGTATCATCCCAATTCCTAGGATCCAACGAACCGCAGAACCCCAAAACTTGGCTTCATCTGAAGGCGCAAACCACGGTTCTTCGCCAATCTCAGTTGTTACTTTCGTGATGGTGATTTCATATTCAAGGGCAGGAAGATCATTACCCCATGATTGATTGCTGAGAACCGAATCATTTGCATGATTCAACTCAATAAGATGCAAACCAGGACCCACTGAGATGTACAAGTCCATGTCGTTGGTAAACGGATCTGGTGTGAGGGGGTAATCCTGAAGTCTCTTCATTGTCTCTTGGTCGAATTCGATTACTCTTACAACAAGATCTGGGCTGTTTCCATCAATAACAACGTGCAATCTATGTTCTGAATCCACCCATCCATCAACGGAAATAAAGAACACATCGCCAATATCCATCGTTGCTAAGGTGAGCTCACCGGCGTAATCAACTGTATTTTCTGCAAACAAAACAGGCCAGCCTACCTCGTCCAGAGATGGTGGCAAATATCCGGGTGCATCGATGGTTATGTTCCCATCTGTGAACCCTTCAATGGTGACATCGACCCAGTGGACGGTGCCCGTAATCGTGAGCATTGCCATTGTTGTGTTTGGATACGCATAGATTCGATCGACAGTATTCCGTTCGACAACAACCTCTGGCATCGTTACCCAATTATCGCCAATTCGCACGGAAAGTGTTGCTGAGATGTCTTCAATCACCGGTGCAAGCTTGACGATTCCTGTTGGTCCAAGGAAGAAAGCACTTTTCGAACTAACATGGCCCATTTGAACAAATTGGGAAACATTTTCATCAACAGTCATTGTTAATTGAGGTTCGTGTATTGTTCTCTGCAATGCATACGACGAGAAGGATGCCAATGTGGAAACTTTGACAATGATGCGACCATCTTCTTCTATCATAAGGTAGGTTGATTCTTGTAAAATGCTAGGATTCGTTCCGGTCAAGGATTCAATATGCTGTGATAAGACTTGTTCATCCGATTCCGTTTGCATGTAAAATTCAAAACGAATGGAATCCGAAGCGTGGTGGAGGTTTAATTCTACGATTTCGTCCGCTGAAACAGAAAAACCGTAATAAGCATCAGAACCAGATTCAACACCCCCAATATCGAATTGGGGTGCGGAAAAATTCCCTAATGCAATGGATTTCAAATTCCCTCGTTGCATATTGATGCAGACGTCTGGTTGTGAACAACGAGTCGATTCGGTAAGGTCGATAGTCGCTTGAGGGCTTGGTCGTTGGGACATGAGGCTCAATTGCTCTGCGATTAAGAACGAAGTCGATGCAATTTCGTTGATGCTAGAACTGATTGTTATCGATACAGTGCCGCTTTCGGTTGCTCGGTGTGTGACCGATGATGTCGAAGTAAGTGTTGTATCATCATCGATGAGTTCGACTTCACAAGAACTGCAACCAACATTGACAGATACAATCGTACCTTCGTTCACCTGAATGTTCTGCTCATAAGGTTCCCCTGAACTTAAATCGATCATTTGAATACGTTCATCGATGATGAATTCATTCGTAACGTCCTCTGCATTCGAAAACGGTACGTTCACCATGAGGAGGGTCAACAAGACAAGCATTGGTATCCGCAATTTATGCAGCCGCCCATCCTCCATGAAGAGGGGTCGGTGGCCAAGTCTTTCAACACTTTCTTTCGATTTCGTGCCATCCTTGAAAAACAATCCGTCACAGCGAAGGCTATGGCAGAAGGACTTGGGCGTACTGTTCTTCACCGCCATCGGTATGCACGTATTTGGGGACTTGGAAATCGATCTTCACCTGCAATTCGCACTCCTGCTCTTATCTCTACGGAAGACGATGACGCGGCTAGTAAATCGATTGCAGCCTTCCACTGCTTGCAATCACGAACGATTCCTGCAACAATTTCCGTCATAACTCATCATCATTTAATCCCACCAGATTTCGATCAGCAGGGCCCAAACATGGAGGCGTCCGTAGGCCATGTTCTACCTCCTTCATTGGATGAGGCGAATGCAGGAGAAACTGCTGATACAGGACAGTTGTTACCTGTTTCATGGCAGCGTTTGCATCATGATTCAATGCTGTTGGATGAAGAACTCTTTCCAAGTATTGTCGTGTTGACAGATGCCGTTCAATTGGCAGCTCAATCAGGAAAACTCGTCAAAGCAATTCAAACACTAAAACATCGTTTCCCAGGTGCGTTGCTATGGACGCCTGGTCTCGGTGGCCCCGACAACGCAGCTGTTCTAGCATGGTTTGGAGTTGATTTGTTCGATACAACGCGAGTACGCCTTGCATTGAGTACAGGCCATTTGTTGACCTCATATGGGCCAAGATTGCCATTGCTTGAAGAAGAATGTACGGCTGCTGTAGGGTTGCACCATTACAAACAGGCTATTCGATCGGTCCAATCTGCTATTGAAACTGGTACATTACGTCGTCTTGCTCAACAACAGAGTTTGAACAGTCCAAGATTGGTTGAACACATGCGCCATTTTGATGCTCTCATGCGATCAAAGGATGATGTATTGCGCATCCATCCTTCTGGAGTGGAGAAGATCGAATTCATGGCACAAGAGAGCCACCTTGATTCTGAAGTTGTCAATTGGGTCGATTTCATGCGAGAGCAGTATCATAGTCCAGAAAATCTTGACAACACGCTTGTGCTGTTACCATGTTCAGAACGTAAGCCGTATCGTCTCTCAAAATCCCATCGCAAGTTCATTAATGCCATCGGTAGCAACGGTTGTCATGAGGTAATGGTCACCTCTCCACTTGGCTTAGTTCCGCGTGATTTAGAGGATGTTTGGCCTGCAGGATTCTATGACATCCCTGTGACAGGTGATTGGTCAGAAGATGAACTCATGCGCATTAAGTCAATGGTTCAATCGCTTGTGAAACGCCACAATTATCGATGCATCATCAACCACAGCGGGGTGCCAATCGAGATTGATGGGTACGACGTGATCGATACGCGTCAAGGCGAATCGTCAGGTTCTCGTAATGCCCTTCAACGGCTGACGGAAGCTGTTCAACATGCCAAAAAGGAACATGAGTTGCGTCGACGAAAAGGTGAAGCAATCAACATGAATCGATTCAAGAGCATCTCTCGCTATCTTTATGGCCGTGACGAATGGTTGGAAGGGTGCAGAATACGAGGCAAGCCACCTCGATGGAAGATTGAAAAAGATGGAAAACAACTTGCATTGTGGTTCTTTGACCGGGCAGGTTTTTCGTTTAGTAAAGAAGCGATTCTCCCACTTCATGAACACAACATCCTCCCTGTAGTCCACCTTAAATCTGGAATTAAATGGAAGGGTGATCTCCATCTCGGTATCATAGATTCCTATGCTTCAAACATACAACGTGGACAGGACTTGATGGTCCTTCAAGACGGCCAACCCATCGGTTTGGCGAGAAGTCTTGCACCTGGATGGGAATGGCTGGGGACACCCGGTAGATTGGCAAAAATGCATCAGAAGAGATGACCTGATGAAGCGATGTGGTTAAGAAGGGTAAGCAGGTCGCAAGATTGCTCCGAGTGGTCCATATGGCACGAATGTATTCTTCTCGAAAAGGAAAAAGTGGCTCTTCGAAGCCGTTCATGACTGAGCCATCCGCATGGTCCAACACCGATGTTAAGGAGATTGAATCCTTAATTGTTAAGTACGGAAAGGAAGGTATGAGTACCTCACAAATTGGAATTGTACTACGCGATAAGCACGCAGTTCCAAACGCTCGCCTCGTTATCGGCAAGCGTATCGGCGCTGTTCTTGCAGAGAATGACTTGGGTGGCTCTTACCCTGAGGATTTGATGAACCTCATGCGCCAAGCAGTTGCAATCATCGATCATCTCAGCACAAACAGCCGAGATCTTCACAACAAGCGTTCTCTTGAACTAACGGAAGCTAAAATCCGCCGTCTAGGGAACTACTACAGGGCAGAAGGCCGGCTTGCGGCTGACTGGAAGTACAAGCGCGACCAACTTCGCCTTATCGTTGAATGATTGGGAGCATTCATTTGTCTCGAGGTCAAGGCCTCGTTGGGACGGCCATGAAGGATCTGCGCAAGGCTTCGTTTTTTGCACCAATTAACGGTGTTATTGAAGAAGCAGTAACCTTCCTTCAATCTAAGCCATTGATGTTGATGACAACTGCAGATTTACATTCAATTCTAGCATTGAGTTTCCTTGAATCCGCTCTCCTCGACCGTGGAATCTCATACTCCCGAAGAATCCTACCTCCGAATTCACATATTCCACCCGATGAAAAAAACTTGATTCCAGAACAAGACGGTTCGAGTATTCTATTTGTAGATCCTTGGGCCCGTATTGATTCATCGCTTCCTAATGTGATGATTCTTTCCGCCCAACCTGTTGAGGTTGAGTTCAGTCATTCATCAACAAAGAGGAGGGGTCGTATCGATGTTGTGCTGCAATCTTCTGCAATTGCATCTAGTCTTTCTCCAAACGGTACTCGTTCCAAACGTTGTAGGCCTTATTCCGGATGTGGGCAATGGTTGATGGAAAGCCTCGATACGACGATAGACCCTATACATACACTGATTCGTGATTTTTTGCGTGATGAAGGTTCGATACAAATTTCTGCCTTGCCTGAAGTTGAGAACCCTAGCGTCGAGATGATTCCGTTTGCATCGCAACGTCGTCTTCAGCGTCTGAAGAAACTGTGGGGTGGAATGGACGCTTCCGCACGTGCTCAGGCTCTTTCGGAATACAGCCTTCCTCTGCTCTCAAGCCCAAATATTTCCACTGCACGTCTTGAAGAACTCATTTGGAAGAGAATGCTCATTCCAAACCAATCAACAGATCTGGCTTCCATTCTTTTTCAAATCATGAAGGAGTGGCCCTCTGAGTCGGATTCAGCTATCTTGCATGCAGGTCGTATGCTTGATGAACTTCTCAAAACGGGACAGTTGTTGCCATCGACGGATTGAAACACCAAGAGGTGTTGGGATTGGTATGGCGATTGAACGTTTGTTGACAGGGAGCATTCGGGAACGAGTTCAGGATTTGATGTCAACTGAGGACTTAATCATTGAATCATTCAAGGACATTGTGAAGGATGAACTAAAGGCTCACATTCGAAATAAGATAGAGGCAGACCCTGATCTTCATGCTGAAATAAAGGAAGCAGTGACGTACTATTTCCATCAAAAAGCTCGTTCTGTCTATGCTGAACTCAAAGCGACTCGAGCCGCTACACGTCTTGGACTGCGTCTTCTTCCTGATGAATTACAGGGCGAGGTTGGTGAAGCACTGATTGGATTATTTGAGAAAGAACTTGGAACTCTTCTGGATAAGGCTCTTTGATTCAAATATCCGTTTGTTGTTGCCCATATCGGCGTTGGAGTTATACGCCTCTTTACTGACCGGGCTGTGTGGAGAGAATGCGTGGACGAGTCTTCATCATCTTGAGTTGCTTTATGCTCTCTCTCTTTGCTCCTTATTCTCCGCTCACTACATCTGCGCAGGCTGAGAGTTCTCCTGTATGTTGCGAAGCAGCAGAAGTTGACCTTTACCTCCTGGGTGATTCCGTTCTTCAATTATCCCCATTCGTAGATTTATTCTCCGAGACTTCTTCCTCACGGTCGTTTGAAACGTCTATCGCTTCATCTGAGCAGATTGGAAAGTGGGAACTTGAATCGGCCTGGCCGGGGACAGTTCCCGATGCAACATGGTCTGTTGAATTGGGGTATACTGTTTCAGATGCAGGCGGTGCAAATCTCAACATATCTGCAACAGTCACTATAGGCGGGTCTTCATTCACAGGATTCCTTGGTGCTAACCAACAATTCGTTACTCAAGGAAGTGGAACCGTTACCATCGATATCCCAGTTGAAGAAGTCCAAGTGAGTGGTACATCAGAGATATCGGTTTCAATTAATGCTCGGAATATAATTTTTCAAGTGCCTGAAGTTGGTGCTAAAGTTGAATTTTTTTGGGGGAGCGAAGAACACCCTTCTTCCTTAACAGCAGAGTTGCCAATCGTAGACTTATCGCTTGATGAGCCGGTTGTTGAAGGTGACCTTGTCTACTTCACCGTTCGCATCGAATCACCGTTTGGCATGGAAGCTTTGGTCTTTTCAAAGTCGATCGATTTGAACGTCAACGGAGCCTTGCAAACAGGTGATCCAACAGAGGTGCTGGATGGAGATGCAATTCTTGTTATTTGGGAATGGGACGGAGCATCAGGTGGCCAAGAGTCAGTCAATGTCTCAGTTTCCTATGAACTTCAGGAAGGTCTTGTGTTGACTGGCTCCTCTGATTTTGAAATTGAAACATTTGATGGCACTGGATCCGGCGGTGGATTCTATCCAGCGAATGAACCCCTCCGAACAAACGGTAAGGGGTCACCCCTTGACGTATCAATTTCAATGGAATTGGATTCCGAGGATGGAGGTCTTCGGCTTGCCCAAACCACAGTCCTAACGATTGAGGGTGAGATGGCATTCTGGATTCGTTGGGGTTTGGATCATCTGGGCGATGAAACCATCCCTCTTTCACCGGTGCTGAAAAATTTTGATGGCGGAAACATCAATGATGAACAACGCGGAAGTCGAGTTATCGAAAGTGCAGAAATCAGCCAGTTCGAAAATTACATGGATTCCTATTACATTACATTCTTTAGACTTGGTTTAGGTTTGGAATCGGAAGAGTTGATTGGAGACCTTTCTGATGCTCAGTCCTTTGCAATCACCCTCGATTTGATGGGTGAAGATCGTGTTCGAAACTCACCTTTGAAACTACGAATCGACTCTCTAACGCCAATTACATCGGGTGTAAATTACCGAATATTAAACAGTGCATTCATGAGTCCGCAACCCTCTCCTTTGTGGTCCGTTTACGATTTGTTTTTGACAATAGAATCGAGTGCAATGACTTCGTTTTCTGGGCTTGATGTTAAGCAAACAGATGAACTTGAATTGACTTACATGCGGTTCCCTTGGGGTGAATCAGGAACCCTCACAGCATCTGGATTAACTCAGTCGGACAAATTCACAATCGATTCATACCCTACAACCTCGATTATTCATGCTCCTATTGGTTTGACCATTACCGTGACATTGGTCTTGGCAGGTGGTCTATGGTTGGCTTTCAGAATGGTCCGAAATCGAGTAAAATACCCTTTCATGATTGAAATGGTTCTCGTTCCTGTTGTTTTCTTACTTCATTTCTTTGCGTTTGAACCGCTCTACATTCTTGCATCGAGCGGTAGCGTTGTTTTCATTTGGTGGGCTACTGCTCTCATATCTCCCAAAACTGCTCGGAGTACAGCAGATCAATCCAAGCCTCAAGTTATGCTTGCAAACTTCCCGACAATCGCTTGCCCTCAATGCCAAACGTCGAATCCTGTAACCTCGGATCTGCGTCCGATTCGAATTCAATGCACGGGTTGTGACCGAATCATCAAGATTGTAGCGTAATGTCAAAACCCTCTTGAATGGTCACCTCCAGCAAGACCCATGAGCGACACAGTTGCAGATTTGGAACTCGATGATGAGCACGTTACCATTGGATTGGATGATACCTTAGTCGAGGGATGCAAACGACTTGTAAGCATCCCCTCTGGAATTCTTGTTGTGCTTGATGACGAAGATCAAGTAAAGGGTGTCATTGGGCAGCGTCAAATGTTGAAAGCTGTTGGAAACGGTGTTGATGTCAATGAAACAACATGCAAGGAAGTCATGGAGATGGATGTTCTGAAAGTAGCCTTATCCGACTCAATTGCAGATGTGATCAAATCCGTTAACGAGCGAATGCCACAAGCAGTTGTTGCAGTTGATGATTCAGGAGCCTTTGAGGGCTATTTCTCTCCAGATGATTATCGACAGGCACAATCAATCTTATCGGCTAATCCATCACTCTCATCGCTTTGAGGAATGTGTTTGGAATTCTTACTCGTGCATCAGCAAGTATCCTTTTGCGGTTAAAATCGCATAACCTATTCGTTCCAATTGTACTATCGTTCCGATAGGATAGTTGTTGGTTTCAATGCGTCCAGAAATGAATTTCATCTCTTCTTGGTCTGGAATAATAAGGGTTGATTCTTCTGATGTTGTAGATGAAACCCAATGGATAATTGGGCGTTTATCAGTCCGTTCAACTGAACCTAACACTCCATTTTCCTCAAGGTCAGCAAATTCCTTCAATCGATAGGTTTCTACCGAATCATCTTGCTCGATAAAAATACTTGATTGGTCGAATGATATTCTTCGAACACCTTGATCTTCGTGGTTTGGATGAACAGGTATATTCACATGCGATGGTACATCTCCTTTAATCTGGATTTCAACAGGATTTCGTATAAACGATAGACGAGGTGCATCATCGTCGATTATCTTCGTGTTATGCGAAAATAAACTTGCAAGAGGGACAGAGATGTCCTTTTGTGTTACACCTAACTCAACCCAGAAATTACGAAGCGCTTCAGCCTGTATACCTCTAGTTTGTAATCCTTGGATAGTTGGAAGACGTGGGTCATCCCATCCTTGATATTCACCATTCTCAATCGATGCTCGCATTTTCGATGTAGAGAATCCACCCCATTCGTGAACCTTAACTCGACCCCAGTAAATTGTTTCAGGGTAAGTCCAGCCAAAGTGCTCGTATAGTAGCGTTTGCTTTCGTGTAGAGTCCATCAAATCCTTCCCTCGAATGATGTGGGTAACTCCTTGAAGGTAATCTTCCACAGCACTTTGGAAATCAAGAAGTGGCCATACTTTGTATTTTGACCCAATCGAGGGACGAGGGTGTGGATTGATTTCTGTGTCTTGCATTCGAAGTGCAGGCCAATCCCGGAGTGCAGGATTCTTGAGTGTCATATCGGTCTTTACACGGACAACAGCATCGCCAGGTTTGTAGGTGCCATCAAGCATTTTGTTCCAATCTTCCTGGTTCTGTTCAATGGATTTATCTCGACATGGACAATTTGTTTTCGACTCTCGGAATTTTCGGAATGCGTCTGCGGAACATTTGCATACATATCCAAATCCTTCGTTGAGCATTTTTTCAGCGTGTTCGTAGTATTGTGAGATTCGATTGCTTGCAATCACAATTCGATCGGCAGGTCTTCCCAACAACCATTCAACTTCCTCCGGAATCAAATCGTACGCAGATAAGGTTGGAGGTTTGACCGTCGTATCTGTGTCATCAAAGCGAAGAATGAGTGTTCCCGCGTGCTCCTTCGCATAGGTTCCATTGATGACAATACCTCGAGCGTGACCAAACGATAAGGGTCCGTTTGGATTTGGTGCAAAACGTAAGACAATCTTCTTGTCTTGTACATTTTTGAGATCAGGTAAGCCCTCTCTCTTCTCCTGTTTTTGCCGACCTTCAAGCAAATGTGGAGCTTCACTTGCAAGTATGGATTCAACATGCTCTAAACCCTGTTCCTGAGCGAGTTGATTTGCTTTCTGAACGGATTGTGCCACAAGGGGGCTTACGTGTCCGCCGTGTTGACGAAGGTCTGCCCGCATACTCATGATTCGTCCAATGACTGAACCTGCGGCACCCTTTCCATCGTACTCAAAGGCATTTTGCAGTGCTAGATGCCAAATCAATTGTTGAGTATCCCCATCAGGAGTCCAGGCCATGGTTCGGCCTAAGGCTGTTAATTGATGAATACGTTGGCTTGAATTCACTTTGAAAACAAGGTCGTTCCAGTTTTCTCTCGTTTTGGAAGAGGAGTTGAATAGTTCTGACTCCAATAACGCTCCACAGTTGCCCATGACCAACGTAAATCCGGATGAATCTGTTCAGGACCAATCAGTTTTGGTAAGGCTGAGACGGTGTTCGGGTCGGAGGGATATCCGCTTCCAATACGAAAACCCAACGAGTCTTGCAGTTCATGGATGATTTGATCACGAACGACTTTGGCAACAATTGATGCCCCTCCTACAATTCGATAATTCGTATCGGCCTTGTGTTCCGAATGGATTGTAGATTCACCTCTTGGCCATTCAGTCAAGCGCTCTGTAATCCGATTCGTAAACCGTTGTTCATTAACATCACATGCATCCATTGTAATTTGCAATGTATCATCGGACTTCTTGCTGTGACGATTGAGAATTGCAGCAAATAAATCCACTTCGAGAAGATTCAATCCTTGTCCTTCAACTGCATTGTCGATTCTGTCCGGTTTGCATACGATTGTATCAACAACCCAATCTCTTTCTTGCTGTTGTTCTAGAATCCATTCGTATTGAAATGCTCTTTTTTTTGCAGAATGATGTTTGGAATCTGATATGTCATGCTCGGCAAGCATTGATTCATCACCTTCTGGAATCGATAGTAAACCAACGACTAGGGGTCCCAATACGGGTCCTCTACCAGCTTCATCGATACCTACAAGTCGCATACAATCACTCACAGATCAAACTCATCCTCTTCATCCACATCTGTTGGTAGTGGCACATTCTCTGGGGGTCTTGGAGTTGAGGAGAGCTCTGGATTCGCATGGCGGATGGTCCGTTCAGTAATTGCAGTTGATGGCTCAAGATTTTCATTTTCTTGATGAGGCATTGAAACTCCGTTATTGATGATGTCAGAAGCAATCTTGTCCATTGCTGCTCGTTGTGCTGACATGTCGTGATGGTCAAGCACGGTTGTTGCTGCATCTCGTATCGGTTCAGGGAGTGGCTCCAGCGCAGGGGATGACGGGGTTGACTGGGATTGGAATGCCTTCTCAAATGCATCGCGACTCATTGTTGGGCTCTTTACAAGTTGTGGTTGTTGTTCAGACGGTTTGCTGAACTTATCCATCCAATCTTCTTGAGTCTCCTCCGGTTTCTCATTGAATTGACGTAACAATTCATCTTGTTCATTTCGTTGAATTCGATCACGTACTGCTTTGTTGAGAATAAGACCAGAGATACCAATGCACACCACAATCAGCCACCATCCTTTGATGATGAGCCCAATATCTTTGACCAATTCCGATAGAGAATAACGTTCGGCTTCCTGCTCCTCCTTCCACTGCTTACCAAGGAATTCTTCTTCAATAGTGAAGATAAATTCTGTTTCAGGGTCAAAGATTGAACGAACTACGATATCAAGTACAAGTGTTCCGTTTACGGTTTGGTCCGAAGGCAATTCTGCTGTACCTCTTAAGGTGAAATTTGCTTCTCGTGGAAGATCACCTAATTCAAAGGTGCGAGGTCGTTCTGAATCTCCTTCAATGATTGCTCCATTTGGTGGTGTGAATCCCATCTCAGTAGAATGTGATGATTGCAACTGTACAATCAACCCATCCTCCAAATTTCCATCGTTTCGAAGTTGAACAGCGAAACTGACAACATCTTGAGAATCCACTTCACTCTGTCCATCGAGGAATGTCCAAGCAACATTTGGTCCTACAACCACATCTATTGAGTAACGCTGTAAGATCTGTCCTCCATTCAATTTAAGATTGAATGAGATTGAATCTTGCTGATATGCAGTTGCATCTTCGTTGATCATAAATTCGATTGCATTGAACGTAATTGTTTCATATTGATTCAATTGGATTGGTGATTCGGGTGTCACTATGTCTGATACAAATTGTGGTGCAGTATCCAATTCGACAACCAATGAGTCCGCATAATTCCCTAGATTTTGTACGCTGAGAGAGGCTGAGCAACTTGAATTTGGCTGTATGTATGTGCAATCTCCTGGTACGAGTTCATGGTCAAAATCGCGCACCCAAGATATACTCACACTTGCAGTTTCTTGAACGGTTCGAAATTGAAAGTTCGTTGGATAAACAATCAAATCAACTTCAATCGTTCCAGATGTTATCGCTGGTGCTTCCACCCCAATCTCGACAACTCGCGATTCATTTGGCATTAGAATTGCATCTTCGTATGCGTTAAACAATGCAACGGTCCAACCGTTTGATGTGATTCGGTCGGAATCGATTTCCATAGTTGCTATACCGTTGATTTTGAGATTGCCTAGGGTGATTGAAAGCGTGTCTGGTGTGTTTCCGGTGTTCCTCACCACAACGTCAACCCGAGTATTTCCTGATGGATCAACAAGGACGTTCTCTTCGATCGAATCGATTGTAGCATTCCTGAATGAACTAACTTCAAGCATGAAGTCCCAAGCAATGTTCACGAAATCTAGACCCGATGTGCCAATCAATCGAAATGTTGGGCCTTGATTAGCAAGCGGTGCTCCATCAATAATTTGAGGTACATCGACCCATATACGAACAAAACCCATGGTGTCTGAACTAAGTTGCAAACTTGAGGTCATGCCATCAATAGAATCCATAGTCCAGCCCCAGTTCCATAACGAATCGGTCTGTATACTGAATGTCACATCATCCGTCATTGTGGCATTACTGGTGATGTTCATTGCAAGGTTGGTTCGTATTCCAGGGTCGACTACAAAACTCGACGATTGCACGCTTCCAAAATAAATGTTTGAAGGGACAGTAATCTTCATTTCAACATCAATTTTTTCGTTCGAAAGATCAGATGTATCGATGATTGTTATCTCGACTGTATCAACACCAAGCGGTGTTGATTGAGGCAAGGACATGGTCCAAATGAATCGTTTCGTTTCACCATTATTGAACACCAATTCTTGTCCATTTCCCGTGACGCTGCTCAAATATTGAGTTTGGAGGTCGAGTTTCAGTGCAGTTCCTGATTCACCTGAATACGTCACATCAATGTGCTGTTGAACAGTCTGACCTGGATAAGCAACGTAGTTGTCGGCCGGAGATAGTATCGTTGTGTTTGAATCACCGGATACTACCAGTGGTAAGACAAGAAGCAACACTAGCCAATAGGATGCTTGCTTCTTGAGCATAACCTACCGTACTGTACAGGTGGTTTTGAAGCAAACGGCGTTTTGATTTGGTTGATTCAAAACAAATATGAATTGCAGGACGAAGCCCATTCCATGCCCCCTTTCTGGCCATTCAAGCGTTCAAAACAAAATGATGACCTTGATGAAACACCACCCGCCCCTATAGTCTATCGAAAGGAAGAGGAAGTTCGCACAGAGAAGCACTCGACTTCTCTAGAACGTGATGAGAATGCATACAAAGATGCACTTGCGTTGTTTGGTGGCGGAGATACAACAGTAAAGGCGTCGAAAAATGTAGTGGATGATTATGACGGCGTCACCGAACAATCACCAATCCCAAGTGAGAGTTTCGTGGCTGAACAATTTGAATGGATTCACCATACTGATGGATATCATTACAAGAAAATGGAAAACGGTCAATTCGAACCAACTCCCCACGTGAAAAATGAAGATGGTTCATATTCAGTGTACGCATGATCAATCGAACAAGGTACGTAGGGGTCGAGTAAGTTGCACTCCCTCTGCAGATGTCTTGTTGACTTCTCGTCCTACAGGGTACACCTCAATACTGAAATCGATCGGTTCGATAATTTGTTGTTCCAGCCACAATGATGATGCGTTTGCATCTACAAGTACTGGCATCCGATGATGAACATATGACACATCATTCGTTGATTCTTTGGTGAGAAGGCAGAAACTGTCGTATTGTTCTCCACCATCAACCCATTGCTCATGAATTCCGGCCATGAGAAGGAGGGATTCACCCGAATGTCGGTGGAAAAAAGGAACCTTGCCTCTAGGTGTGGTTTTCCATTCATACCACCCCTGTGCAGGAATCAAACACCTACGCTGAGCGTATGCATCTCGAAACATGGGTTTAGATTCAACGGATTCAATCCGGGCATTGATGGGTTCCATTGTGCTTTTTTTACTCCAAGATGGGCGTAGCCCCCATTGCATCATTGTTATCTTGGGTTGGCCTGAATTCAGATGGATAACAGGAGATTTCTCCTTAGGGCAAATGTTGTAATTCGGCTCAAAGAACGGTTTATCAATTTCTGATACCAGTTCTGGCCATTGATTACCTTGGAATGCAAATCGGCCACACATGATGCTCATCAAACGGGATCAGTAATGCAAAGCTTGAGTGCTTCAACATCGAATTCTGCTCCATTGAGAGGAACAAGGAGTTCGAATGTCTGTGAAATGGTTGGATCGATTTCTCCAAAGCATCCAACCCATTCTCCATCGATGAGAACTTTAGCAGCCCGTCCTGCCAGCCATGGTCCCTCATGGTCAGGAAGTGTTTCAATCGCCACACCCTTTGCACCAATGTCTCGAAGGAAGGCTTGTATTCTCCCTCGAATGGCTGCAAAACCTCCACTACGTTCAGCAGTTAGGAATGCCAATCGATCCATGTTTTTGTGGTCTCGAACGACCGTGCCAAGTTCGTAAACCGATTGTGGGAGGTCGTGGTGTCGATTTGTGGCTAGCAGTCGCAACAAACCAGGGAGCAGGAAATGCCGCATCATCGTGTGTTCGTGTGTGATAGGATTTGTGATTCGAGTGATGGCGTTAAATGGTTTCCAACGCATTCGATCGAACTGGTCGTGGTCGTTGGATAGAGTTAGAGATTGAATCTGCATAAAGCCCATGCCTTGCATTGATGTACGTACTCTTCGACGTAAGTGATCGTCCTGTCTTGGAATTGCGTTCATCGGAGCCTTTGGTACATCTGTACCCAAATCCTCGTACCCATGTCCAATCGCTAAATCTTCAACCAAATCAACAGGATGAAGAAGATCGAATCGCCAACGAGGCATATCAAATCCAAGCATGTCCTCACCATTTGATGCATACTGCATTGTTCCATTGTCACTGATTTCTTCCTCAGTTGCAGCAGACCTGCCAGTGAAAGAGCCACCCATACGAAGGATAGATTGACTCAACTCTTCATCGCTAAGTTCTCTTCCGAGAATGGTTGTGACAAGTCGTGCTGGGACGCGATGATGAACGGGTGCCCAATTTGGCAACGTTTCTTCCTCGCCATTACAGCCCGTGAGTCGAATTGTCTGAATTTCTCCTCCTCGTTCTTTCGCTTGAAGTGCTACGAGCATAAGACAGGATTCGCATGCACGTCGGTCCCATCCAGTAACATCAATGAAGAGGTCACGTGTTGAGGATTGAACCGTTGTATGAGCGCCGTTGATGATTGGAGGGAATGAAAGAACAGAACCATTAGCGTCTTCAATGATTGGTACTTTCTCCATTCCTTCCAACAAATGCGCATAATCGACACCTTTTGGATGTGATGACAGGATCTCATCAATGGTCATCTCTTGGTCCATTCCTAACGGAATAAATGAATTGTCTCTCTTTACTGCCTTAACAGCAAAGGGGGGATTAAGAGTCGACAAATCATGTACGCCAATACTCGCTCTTCGACGGCCTCGGCCAAGTGCAAAGTGGAGTTTCTCTTGATGTTCCATCAATTGTTTGATGAAGGAATCCATCTCGTCATCATCGTTCATCTTCAGCCCCCGAACAACTGCTCCTAAGATGATCGGACGTACTGTTTTCAAGTCAGAGTCGACGGACATTGATATTCCACTACTGGCGAGCTTTTCGTCGGGAAGTGTCTTTTGGTTGTGAAGGAATCCTCTCATTGCAAGACTCAATGTTTCTGCACTAAGCAAGTCAGGTCGGTTTGGAAAAATTTCGATGTCCAAAACGTCTTCATCGCATCGGTCAATATCCGTTCCTAAGAGAGGAAGTCTATGGTCAATGTCTGCGATATCATGTTCGCATCCATGATTGGAGAGAAGTGAGGCGAGAAGTTGCTGTTCGACAGAAATTGTTGGCATTTATTCACCTCATCGTGCGAACCAGTGTGGCAGAGGGCGTTCATACCCAACCATGCGGAGGCCACTGACGGCAGCCGTATCGTAATCCAATGCTCGAAGGTGTGCTCGCTGAACTTGATCAATCGATTCCAAACCAATGCTCCTCAGAATTCGTTTCATGTCGATGGTCATTCCATGCAGCCAAAATTCCATGTCTTCCATTTCGAGAACAGGCGGTTGTGTGATTACAAATTGTGCGCCAGCACAGCGTGCAACGATGACATCATGTGCATCACACGTGAAACCAAATTCAAGTGCAGCGATGGTATTGGATGATTCGAGATTGGTTTTTACAGAGCGTCCAATAATGGGTAATGTGGCGGCTTCAGGAATTCCTGTTCCATCTTCAATTCGCGATACGGCAACTTGCAGATTGTGATAAACAGAAGATTTGTGAAGAGTTTGGATTCTTGATATACCTTGGCTTGCTAAAATAGGCAGGTCTGTTGTAAGCAATGTTCGGAGTATGACAAGCAAGCCATCAAGTTCTTCGCTATTGAGGGCTGGCAAGCTGTCGAAGTCGATACAAGCACCAGCAATTGATGTAGAGTGCTGAGTCAGTGAGCATAGGCTTCTCAAGTTGAGTTGAAGGATGTCGATTGGACGAGGGTGTTCCTCAACGAGGAAGGGCTGAGTTTGAACTTGTGAAAGTCTGCCAGATGAATTGCCCTCGACGTTCAAAATTCGCCCATCTGGAACATAGGGGAGAATCGGTAGGGGCAACAAGACAGGTAATGCCTCATCATCCGAACCATGGATCAAAGCAGCAGTGTCAACGTCATGATTTTCAATGAGCGGAGCGTCGTCCATTGGCGTGATAGCAATACTCGATAGATCTCCAGATGAAACGCTTGAACTGTCAATGTGATACTCGATGCTACTGCTTGATTCAAGGCAAAGTGCATCGTTTCCTATGGACGTTCCTTGATTGTCAAGAAGTTTGTTGAGTTCTGTTAGTTCTTTAGCGGTTAGGGGGCGAAGTTGAATTCCCTGAGGCGGTGTTGGACAGCGTCCTTCAATGATGATCCGTCCTCCTTTCATGCCGCATCCGGCGCCCTTTCCTACATCGCCTTGAACAATAATGGTGCCGCCAGTCATGCCATTTCCTAGTCGCTGACCAACATCTCCGCGAACACAAATCAGGCCATCGCTCATGTACATCCCGAGATCGTCGCCTGCTCCGTCATTCGCAAAAAGTTCGCCATTCTGCATCATAAATCCAGCACAGCGGCCTACGAAGCCAGTTGCTGAAATTTTACTACCGTTGTTGTATGCTCCGAAAAACGAACCTACCTCGCCCTCAACATCGAACTTGCCTCCATGTCCAAAGGAACTTGTCCACGAACCTAATTTTCCTAGAGCCCGAATGCGTGCTCCATCTGGCATTGCTGGGCATAGTCCAACTTCTCCATTCTTTGGAACTTCTTCACCAGAACCAGTCCAACCGATTCGAAGAAGGGCGTTTTGTTCAACGGCGGCTTCAAGTCTAGGGAGAAACTTAGCATTGATGCTCATCGAGCGTTCAACAACATCGGCAGGACTCGCCATGTTTCAACGGTATCCGATGTCGGTCAAATACCCTCTCCTGTTTGGAATGTCAAATGATGAATTCAGCCATCACTATCTGCTCACGAACTGTTTATGGATGTTCAGCCATGCCAGCCCTATGAGCAGTATGGTCGTTAAGGTCGCAATAAACGGGTACGGGACAATTGGGAAGCGCGTCGCAGACGCAATTGATGCACAAGATGACATGGAAATCGTCGGAGTTACAAAAACCCGACCCTCATTCGGTTGTGATCTTGCTGTAAGAAAGGGATATCCACTGTACTGTACCTACAATGAACAGAATCGAATCGATGCTTTCGGACCAGCAGGGTATGACTGCAAAGGTGGTCTATCGGACCTCTTGTCTGTAGCGGATGTCGTCGTTGATTGTTCTCCTGGAAAAGTTGGTGCTCAGAATAAAGAGATTTACGAAAATGCTGGAATAAAATGGATCTTCCAAGGTGGGGAAAAGCATGCTATGACAGGAATGTCGTACACCTCCAGTGGTAATCACACTGAAAACATGAATGTTCAGGGCACTCGTGTTGTTTCGTGCAACACAACTGGACTTTCACGAACCTTGGTTCCACTTCTCCATGCTTGTGGTTCTTTGTCAGTAGAATGCACAATGATTCGACGTGCAGCAGATCCTGGTGATTCAAGTAAAGGACCCATCAATGCAATCAAACCAGTACTCAAAGTTCCAAGCCATCACGGTCCTGATGTCATGACGATTCGACCAGAGATTGCAATCAATTCACTCGCAGTTGCAGTTCCAACAACGATCATGCACGTGCATGCAATCGTTGCAACACTTCCGGATGGTCATGGAATGTCAACACAATCTGTTCTAGACCTGTGGGGCCAACAGCCCCGTGTTCTCATCATGAATGGATCCGAAACCGGAATTACCACGACAGCAGAAGTTATGGAATTCTCGAGAGATATTGGAAGAAAGTGGGGCGATCTTCACGAGATCTTTGTTTGGGAAGACGGTGTAAAACTGGACGGAAACACACTCTACTACTTCCAAGCAATCCATCAAGAATCGGATGTCATTCCAGAAAATGTCGATGCTATTCGAGCCCTAATGGGGATTGAATCCGACTGGAAAAAATCGGTTCAGAAGACAGATAACGCAATTGCAGCATATAACGGATTGTAGTCAAAATAGGCGCACCCTCAAAAACCCAACTGCATTCGGCTACTTATGCATCAACGCCGCAGTTGTTTTCTGCTGTTGTCCGTTTTTCTCCTCTCATTGGCTCTGCCGATGGTTTCCTCGTCTTCACCATCGATTCAAGAGGTAACCAGCATCGACTCTCCAGAGTCCAGTTGGCAGTCGATTGAACCCCATTCCACTCAAGCAATTGCACTAAAGCAAATTGATACTACAATCCAACTTGCAGGACTCTCATTCGATCCTTTACATACTGATTTAACAGATATTTCAGCAGTGTGGCATTCCTCGGATTCCAACGATCTGTATTTGGTTCAATTATCTGTCAACGATGGCTCTGCAATAGATCGATTGAAATTAAATTTCGATATCGATGTTCTTGAACGTCAGAGCTCGGCCGTATATGTTGTTCGAATGCATGACGCAACTCAACTATCCTCAATTGAATCCGACAGTGATGTCCGATGGATTGGTCCATACGAGCCGTTTATGAAAGCCACAAACGACGTATTGGGTGCGCATTTGGTTCAAGTTGTGTTATCGGTTGATATCGAGCCCTCAAACGTTGCAGTCGTTTCCGCTTTCCTCGTGCAACATGGTGCTACAACAGCTTGGTGCTCAATTGATATGTGCGAGGCAGCATATGAATTTGGAATCACTTCTGCCCAATTGCGCTACGTTGCAAGCCATGAAAATATTCTCTTCGTACAGCGTGCATACGATCTCATACTTCACAACAATCTTGCAGCAACAGAAGTTGGTGCAGTTGCTGTCCGAGCAACATCGTCGCTCGGTCTCGACGGTTCTGGCGAAACGATTGCAGTCATGGATACAGGAATTGACAATGACCATCCCGATCTCCTTGGCCGTGTCGCCGCTATCAACACACAATTTGGTCTCGATCCGTCACCTGTTGACAGCAATAGCGGGCATGGCACCCACGTTGTAATGACGGTCCTTGGTGACGGAAGCGGTGATTCATCAACAATGGGTGTTGCCCCTAGTGCGAATCTTGTGATGTATGCTCTCGAACACGATCCAACAGGTTATTTTGGCCGTCAGGGTTCAGTCTACGATCTTCTTTCAGATGCTGAATTGAAAACGGCTCGTATTGCAGTCAACGCATGGGGGTCAAACGGTAATTATGGATATTACACTGCGGATTCTCGCTCCGCTGATCAATATGTTTCCAACAATCAATATCTTCTTCCAGTGTTCTCTGTAGGCGATAATGGTGCTTCAGGTACTTCTCAAGTTACTGCCCCTGGTACTGCCAAGAACGTCCTCTCCGTGGGTTCGAGCAACAATGGTAGCGTTAGTCCATCGTCTTCACAAGGTCCTACGCTTGATGGACGAATTAAGCCAGATCTCGTGGCACCAGGTGAAGGGATTTGTTCTGCTCGGGCTGAGGAAGCCAAGAATTCAATTGGTTCAGTCTGTGCTACAGGAACACACAGCAACACTCGTTCAATGTACATGGAATTGAGTGGAACCTCCCAAGCAACTGCAGTCGCAGGTGGTTCAGCCGCACTCGCACGAGAGTATCTTCGGGAAGTTGCAGGAATCAGTAAGCCATCTGCAAGTCTCATCAAAGCCACTCTTGTCAATGGAGCAGAAGACCTCGGAACCCCAGACATTCCGAACAACAACGAAGGTTGGGGCCAAATCAATCTTGAAAACAGCCTTGCTCCAACGAATGGAGGGTCTGCGTTGGATGTTTTTCACGATGATGCTCGTGAATTACAGGCAGGCTTCTCTCTACTGTATTCATTTGATATGGATGCTTCCAAGGGTGTGGATTTGACACTGGCATGGAGTGATGTTGAAGGAAGTGCGAATGCGGCACAATCCGAATCTCGGTTGATGAATGACCTCGACTTGGTCCTTCTTGCCCCAGATGGTACACGTTACCTCGGTAACAATTTTGCGAATGGGATTTCAGTCACAGGAGGGGCGGCTGACAATCTGAACAACATCGAGCGAATCCGTATTCCTTCGGGTTCCAATTCACAATCAGGTGAGTGGATGGTTATGGTCGAACATCGTGGTGGTGGAACACAACGGTTTAGCGTCGTTCTCGCCGCAGATGCTACGTTAATTCCGAAAGCCGATTTGACGACCTTTGGAAACAGTATTCTTCCTTCCTCGTTCACCCCTCTTGTCGGTGACTTAGTATCGATTTCTCTTGCTTGGCACAATCAGGGGACACTTGCTTCAGGTGCCTATCGAATACAACTTGAAGACATAACAGCTGGAACTATCCTTTACGACTCAAATCGCACTTCTCTAGAAGGTGGAGGGTTGGACTCATTGTCGTTCTTTGCTCAGTTCACAACGACTGGTGTTCACACACTTCGTCTATCCCTTGATACAAACAACCAAGTCGTTGAACTCAACGATGGTGTTTCTGGAATCAACAACAATATCTTGGAAATTGATATTGAGGTGACTGCTCAAGGTTTACGAGTCATTTTCCTACAACCGGATGGAACGATTCCAATGGATTCCAGCGACCGTCTAGCTGCTGCCAACGTCGACATGGATGTTCGTAACGAGACAGGTCTGACGCTACCGTTTGTTGTTGTTCATGAGGGGACAGGCGAACGTCCTGTGAGTCTGACAGTATCGGGTGTTCAGGAACCTGACGTGACTTATCCTTCAATCCTCAATAGTCCAGAAGATCAATGGTCTCGGACCGTCAATGAATCTGGGCCATTTACGCTAAGTGGGCAAGGGACCGAGAACGATACAGTCCATCTTCTACTTGATTTGGAAGACCTCTCTGCCTCATTAGATGGTTCAACCAATCGTTTTGCTCGAGCCGGTACATTCGTCGTGGATGTTACTGCTCGATATCAAAACCAGCCAACAGTTTCCCATACCCAACGACTCACCTTTACAATCGGGCAAGTTGATTCTGTAGACGTGGTTCCATCTGGAACTGTAGGAGTTTCTGCCCAACCAGGCGAGAGTACAGGTTTCTCCATTGGTGTGAGAAACACTGGGAATTCGGCTGCACAATACACCATGGCTTGTACCTCAGCCTCACAGTGGCAAATCATGCTCGGTAACTCCAATTCCTCATCACTTGAGTTTGAACCTCTCAACATCTTGCAAGATTTGTCGATGGACGTCAACGTTTTTGTCCCAAGTGTTGCCAACGGCATCCCCGCTTCTGGATTCGTTGACCAAGTGACCTGCGTCGTCACCTCTCCTACCGACACATCACTGAATCATGTCGAGGTAGTCAATGTTGCTGTTGCTGAGTTGCGTTCCTTCCAATCTGACCTTTACGGCCCGAATGGGGCAATTGGGCCAGGTGCACTCGCAGCACCTGTTTATGCAGACACGGGAGACGTAGTTTACTTCAATCATACAATATCCAACAATGGAAACACCGACATGGATTTCACTGTATCCTTGGAGCGTGGAAATCCTTCTTGGGCCGCTCAAATGTCCTACGACGGACAGACAAGTTCGACCAATCTGGCATTGAATCTCGCTGCAGGGCAATTCGCTGATGTCCAATTGATGCTTCTCATCCCCGAGACTGCTCGTGAAGGAAACTCCAATACCTACACTCTCCGTGTTGAACATACATCTCAAATCTTTACCCTAAATACCACGTCGTTGGTTGTATCTGACAATCTCGCTGTTGATCTTGTAAAGGTTGAAGAGGGTGTTGTTTCGGCGGCGATTGGTACGAATTTCACCTTTGTGAATCTTGTTGTGGTCAACACAGGTAACGCAGTCCTCGATTTGGAATGGAGTTCCGGACTGGCTCCGAATGGATGGACAATCAACTATGCAAATCCGCCTGCGAGTGTTGATGTTCTGAAACAAGCGAACGTACTATTGGCGATTCGTCCTCCGAATCAAACCGATGCAGGAACTGGTTTTGATTTGCCACTTTATGTGAACGCAAGCAATGCAGATCGCTACGTAACTGGTGAATTGACAATTCGAATTGAAGTTCCAAACAGTGATTACGCAGGCATCTCGACAGACACCGCAGCAGCTCCGTTACTCTTCATTCCAAGAGATGGTTCAGGTCAGCAAACTTTTGATCTTGTAAACGAAGGAAATCAGCCATTAAGTGGGACGCTGAGTGTCGAAATTCGTGATGCTGATGGAACCGTTCTCTCTGACAGAAAAGCCACTGTAACGCCTTCAACCGTTGACAATCTAGCGATAGGACAGGCCATTGAAGTAACCGCCAAAGTAAGCCCTGAATCGGATGCATCTGATGGTCGCTACCAACTGGTTGTCATCTTCACATCAGACTCAGGCGTTAAGGTTGAATTTTCTGCAGATACGAGTGTAAGTGCGCAACAAGAAACGGGAGGGTTACTGAACATGTCTCCATACATCGCATACCCGCTTCTTGCAGTGTTTGTTATCGGTATGGTTCTTGGGGCCCGTCGACTTAAATCATCCGCTACAGTGAACGACTCAGGAACAGAACTCGTTGCACCCGATGCTCACACAAATCCGGACCACCTTGGGACAAGGAGAGAAGAGGCCCTAGACATTAGCCATTCAGTCAACGATATGGCCTCTGGTGAAGTGTCGAAGGATGAAATCGCAGCGGCACTTGCACAATCAATGGATATACCGCTACCTCAATCGTCGCCTCCTGCTGGACTTCCTCCTGCAGGACTACCTCCGAGGGGGCTTCCTCCAGCTGGATTGCCGCCCGCAGGATTGCCGCCTGCAATACCCGCTCCGATTCCTGTAAAAGATGTACCTTCGTTGCCATTTGCGGGTCCACCTTTGCCTCCTGGTGGACTTCCGAATGGATGGACAATGGAACAATGGTCACATTATGGCGAGCAATATCTGCAACGCATGGGATTGAAGTGATACGTTCAAATGCATGATGGGAAACGTTAGGGCATGCTCAACATAGTTTTGTTTGGCCCACCCGGTGCTGGGAAAGGAACCCAGGCACAACGCATGATGGACGCCACCGGTCTGCCGCAAGTTTCCACAGGTGACATGTTGCGTGCAGCAGTCAAAGCGCAAACACAGGTTGGTTTGGAAGCAAAGAAATTCATGGATGCAGGGGCGCTTGTTCCAGACCAAGTCATTATTGATCTCATTAAGGATCGAATCCAAGAAGAGGACGCCAAAAATGGCGTCATGTTTGACGGCTTCCCACGTACAGTGCCACAAGCCGAAGCTTTGGCAGATATTGTTGACGTTTCTATCGTCTTAGCAATCGATGTTCCTGACGAACGAATTGTTGAGCGAATTTGCGGTCGTTTCACATGCGGAAATTGTGGGACTGTGTATCATGACACGTTCAATCCATTGCCAGAAACAGGGTGTGTTTGTGGCTCATTCTCAGAGAAACGTCGTGCAGATGATACCGAAGAAACAGTCGTTGCCCGGTTGAATGCTTACCACGAACAGACGTTCCCTCTCGCAGAATTTTATCAAGCCGCAGGTCTATTCAAAGTCGTTGACGGTGACCGGGATATCGATTTAATTACAAAGGATCTTCTTGACGCATTGAACTGAGGTGAATCATCGTGAGTCGCCGACGTCAACGACAACGAGACAAACGTCGACAACACGCTGTTTCTTCGCGAGACAGTATCCTCTCGTTACTCTATGATGTTGGCGGCCATTCAATGGAACATCGTCAACGCTATGCGAAACAAATGCACAAAATATCTCGTCGGCATCGTCTTCGTTTTTCTCAACAAGATAAGGAACTTGTATGCCGTTCCTGTACGTCTCTTTTGGTCGCTGGAGAAACGAGGCGTGTCCGTCTGCGAAATGGTATGAAAATCATTCATTGTATGCAGTGTGGGGCTGTTCGAAGAGTCCCTTACAAGCAGGTTAGAAAGGTGATGGTATGAATGTGCCTGATTCGATCATGCGACAAGCTAAGGACGCCTCATTGCCGGTAACGATCCGAATCGGTAAGTCTGGTCTCACCGATGCTGTTGTGGTTGAATTAAACGGACAACTGTCCTCTAGATCTCTCGTCAAAGTCAAAGTCAACCGAGGATTATTTCAACGTGAAGATCTCAAGCGGGTATGGCAACATTTAGCAGATGAAACCTCGAGTCAACTCATTTTCGTGCGTGGAAATGTTGCTGTTTTTTGGAAGAATTAATCCAAACCGTAACCCAACGCTCAATAAGGTCATGCATGTCCAAAAGCCATGGGCGGTAGTCTTCTATTCACACGTCGACATCCAGCACAACTGATCTCTCTTCTTTCTTTGATCGTTGTTGGCACGATGTACTTCATGCAAAGTGGTTTCGCCGCCGGTGGAGGAGACGGAATCAATCTAACGATCACCGTCAAAGAAGGGATGGATAAGCAAGCTGTTTATGTTGGACTGGGAATTCTCCTCTTCGTCTATGCCTTGATCATTACCGAAGTGGTTCATCGGACACTCGCCGCTGCACTTGGAGGTCTACTTGCGGTTCTTGCTCTGAATTTCTATTCTGTTGAAGACACCCTTAGCCTCAAAGCAGTAACGACCATGATCGATTGGGAAACCATCGGCCTCTTACTCGGTATGATGGTCATGGTAGGGGTGATTTCACACACAGGAGTGTTTGAATGGTTTGCTGTACAAGCGTACAAGAAAAGTGGAGGAGAAATCTGGACACTTGTCGTCATTCTTTGTGCAGTCACTGCTGTCTTGTCTGCTTTCCTTGACAATGTTACAACCATGCTTCTACTTACTCCAGTTACTATTCAGATTGCCAAGGTGTTGGATATCAAACCGATTCCTATCTTGATTTCAGAGGTCTTGTTCTCGAACATTGGTGGCGCTGCGACCATGATCGGAGACCCCCCGAACATCATGATCGGTTCTGCAATGTCTCCATCTGCGATTGAAGGAAACAAAGACGCAGATATTGCTGCTCTTGCTTCAGAAGGTGTCACATTCAACGATTTTATCATCGAAATGGCACCTGGCATTTTGCTTACCATTGTTCCTTCATTCATGCTCATCCGTTGGCTTTACAAGGACGAATTTAGCGGACGTCGCGATCGTGACATTACCGAACTTGAGCGTCAATACGCCATCAAAGACATGAAAGGTCTCAAGGTAAGTGGCACCATTCTCTGCTTGGTCATCATTGGATTCTTCTTGCATCCAGTTGTTCACATCGCCGTTTCATGGGTAGCCTTGGGAGGTGCCGTCATCATGCTTCTGGCCACTAATCCTCACGAACTTGAAGAGCCTTTGGAGCATGTTGAATGGACAACTCTTCTCTTCTTTGCAGGATTGTTCGTTCTCGTTCACTCGCTTCAATACATGGGCGTTATCGATTACATCGGCAGCTTTGTCCAGAAAGGTATCGAAGCGTTTAACGAAGAATATCGTCTTGCAGCAGCGGTTGTCATCATTCTCTGGGTGTCGGCTATTGCTTCAGCTTTCATCGATAACATTCCCTACACGGCAACAATGATTCCAATTGTTCTCTCGCTTTCAGTAGAGCTAGATCTCGATTTAGGTCCTTTGATTTGGGCCCTTGCCTTCGGCGCTTGCCTCGGTGGAAACGGGACGCTGATTGGTGCTTCGGCGAATGTTGTTACGGCAGGTTTGTCAGAAGAAGCAGGCTACCCTATCTCATTCAATGAATTCTTCAGAGCAGGATTCCCTGTCATGATTCTTTCAACCCTTATTGTCACATTCTACATGCTTCTTGTCTATGTTGTCGGAGGCGAAGATGGTGGCACGACATGGAAGATTGCCCTCACCTGTATTGCACTCATTGGTATTATTGCTCAATACTCACGAGGTCGAGCCAAGGGTAAATCACCAGCCGAAGCCCTTGTCGATGACGATTCTAAAGAAATCATTAAGGCCATAAAGTCCGTTGTAATTTCTGGTAAGAAAGATACAGTTGCGGATGCTGAAGAGTAGTCCATCAAAGCGCTGGATTGAAGAACTTTTAGACGAAGGCCCAATGGGGTCAACATGAACGAGTGTGGGGTTTGCGGTATTCTTTACCTCGCAGGGGGCTCATGCCCAGCATGCGGCTCACAAATCCAGAAGCGTTCCGAGGACTTCCAAGATGCTGATATCGTTCTGCCATCTGAGGTTCCTGGACTTGACGAAGCTGCTGATGCTTGGTACGATCTTGAGGGTATTGAGAAACCAATTGACGAGTTTGAAGAAGAACTTCCATCATCCTCGCTTCCATTTGGCTTCGGTGGAGAGTCGACAACAAATGTTTCTCGCTTGCCCTTTGGGATTGGGAGTCACCGAGATGGAATACCATTCGATGTTGAAAATGACCCCTCTGTTGAATCAATCGAAGCGGTTGTTGAAGTTCCAGAAGAACATGTCGAAGACGAAATGAATCCTACTTCTGATGTAGCGACAGATCATCAAACTTCTCTTGAATCTGTGGAACAAGTAGAGATTGTACTGCCCTCAATTCCTACCTTGCCGGATGTGAATCCACCGGTTGACAACACGCCGATGAAATCAGAACCAATTCGAATAAAGGCGATTGCTCTCAATCCTGAGCCTATTGAGCAAGTTGTGCAGCCTGACATTCCAATTGATGTAGAGGCGGAGACAGAGTTTTACTCGATTGAAGACGATGTTGTGGAAGTGGTTTTTTCGGATTTAGAAGATACCATAGTCCATGTTGAACACGGAGTTGAGGATACATTCAATCAACCACAGGTTGTTGAGTATGCTGAGAAAACATTCACTCCATTCGATTTGCATCCTGCTCGTGCAATGACGGTACAAGCCTCGAATGACGCTCAAGTCAAAGGTCTTGTCGAAGATGGATTTCTGGCCATTGGCCGTGGAGATTGGAGAACTGCAGCACGTTCATTCCAACGAGTTTTGGCCAGTGTACCACAAGACGTCGGTGCAATGAACAATTATGGGATTTCACTGCTCCAAGTTGCTACAAGTATGCAGGAATCCAACGATCCTGTTGACGTATCCAATTCAGCGACCCAATTTGAAGCCGCAATCCTCTCGTTGAGAGAAGCTGTACGTAACAAGCCGGATGGAGCAGAATCGTTGTATAATCTCGCACAGGCGTTGTACTTGAGCGGACGAGAAGAGAAGGCTCTGGGACTTTTGGATATGGTTGACGCTTCCATTAAATCAGAAGCAGATTTTGTAAATCTTCAGGCTGCAATATTGGCGCAGTTAGGGCAGTATGGAGAAGCGAAAAGCATGCTTGCGCCTCACCAAGCGGAGTCACTGATTTCGAAGAACCTGTTGAAACTACCCTCTCTTTGAGCAAAATCAACGCTTCATGTTCCATTCAGGAGCCAAGTTCACATCCGATTTCTTCATATACGTGAGGTAGGTCGGAAGGTTGCTTAG